>JAABUJ010000805.1_pt1 | contig 55419 bp, 46 predicted proteins | sample 5559131 | NCBI WGS metagenome assembly JAABUJ01 (sample SAMN10711875, study PRJNA513366) | rock metagenome | isolation source: Antarctica rocks | place: Antarctica: Victoria Land, Mt New Zealand nord | collected 2016-01-07
GATACCAGGTAGCTCTGCCACATGCTGCACCATCAACGCAACAACTTGCCACAACACAACAGGCCCTGCTCTGCAGCACAACTGCAACCCACTCAGCTTTGCGCCTGTGACCTATGCTAGTTGTGAATAATTTGAAGAAATGGTTGGATTAATATCCACGAGACGCAACAGGCTCCGTATCGTCCAAATCGATCGGTGGTATAAAATTTCCGATGATGACAGTAAGCAAGGGCAACAGCGAGGGTGACAAGGCTGACACCAAGACTGACAGTAAGATGTGAATAATGCTCCACCTATACTACTGGACGCGTCCAATGCAGCTAGGAAATGCTAACCAAGACAGTTTGAAAGTGCCTGCCCCAAGTTGACTGCCCTGACTCGTTCCGACCCGGAAGCATGGGGTAGACCACCCCAAATAGATCTCAATACGAAGTATGACTCCGCCTTCGCCGATCCATTAAGGCTATGGTACGGGTCATCATCAATTTACGTCAATTTAGGTATCCTTCAATGCCTAGGGTGGAAATCGACCTTTGTCCAACGCATGGCTCTCCTGTTTCTCATTGGTTCCCCATGACAGAGCTTCCCGTTGCTGAGATAGAACTGCTGGGTTGCATGGAACGATCTATAGTTCTAGGTCGTAAATGAATGCCGGGACCCCTCCGACCTTCCCTGTACCCCCGGCATTCATTTACGACCCATAAATGTAAGTCCTCGGCAACGAGCAATCTGTAATACCAAAAAGGTCCTCGGGAAGGCTGGGACGGTCTCATATGCTTGAAACGGTTTTCAATAATCAGAGCCACTTCTCTATCTCCAATCTATTCGGTTTTCCATTCACATGGGAATGCTTGTCCCGCTGCTTCTTACCACTCTCCTCGGAGTGCTGGCTCATCATGGAATCTTCATCAGAGGTGAAAGGCATCTGCGGGCCCCCGCAGTTGTCATTACTCACATTGCGGTGGCAGCCTTTACCTGGAGTATCATAGCTTGGAAGCATCCCTTGGAGAAATATCGCAGTCTGGGCGTGGTGATTGGGCTATTGTGTTGCTATGCAGTTGGCTTGTTTGGCAGCATCACTGTTTACCGCTTGTGTTTCCACCGTCTCCGACACTTTCCTGGTCCACGTTTAGCAGCAACAACAAAGCTTTGGCACGTCTTTAAATGTCGAGACTCTCGAAACCACCTGGTGCTGGATTCCTTGCACAAACAATACGGAGACTTTGTGCGCACAGGTGATCTAGTCCCTACTGTTCTTTTGGATTGATGGATGCAGTCTGACTGACTCTTCTCTCAAAGGTCCCTGTGAGATTACCATCTATCGTTCAGCTGCATTTGAGGCAATGGACGGATCTAGCAACAAAAACACGAGATCGGATTGGTATGACTTGATTCATCCAAGAGTGTCAACGATCTTTGCACGCGACCAAAAATCTCATATAGAGAGGCGTCGTGTATGGACTCAGGCGCTTTCTACAAAAGGTGAGAGTTTCTGCTATGGTTCAGCAGCCCGCAGCTAACTGATCCTGTGAAGCCATACGGGACTATCTACCTCGTATCCTCCGGCAGATTTCTACCCTAGAGCAAGTTATTGCTGGATTCGGCTCCCAGCCAGTCATTGTCAACGATCTCATGCAACGGTTTGCATTCGATTCAATGGGCGAGTTTGCTTTCAATGAGAGCTTCGGTATGACGAAATCCGGTAAAATGCACCGCGCAATTGCCCAGCAAGGTTCGGCCATTTCACTCCTCGGCCCTCTGAGCCCTGCCATATGGATCCCTCGGCTGGCCTTTGCATTTGCACCCTTCTATTCACGAGTAAAGGATTGGAACGGAATGGTAGCATTCTGTGACAGTCGCCTCCAACAGCGTCTCCACGTCGGTCCCCTTGAATACTTCCATGATGCTTTGCACTGCTGACAACATCCTCCTGCCTAGACAAAAGTTGAAGAGCCCGACATCGCAGCTTGGTTTATTGAGGAGTACAACAAGAATCGATATTCCAGAGATAAAGAAGCTCAGCAGAACTTACTTAGTGGTAGTACTATGTCAGTGATTGTGGGCGGGAGGTAGGTCATCCAACATCATCCCAAGAATGCTGTTCTGATGCTACAACGCCCGGTCTCAAAACACTGGTGATCTGAAGATCAAACTAAATTTGGGAGCTGACGTACACGCTCATAGTGACACTATCGGTTCAAGTCTGATACTGCTCTTCTTCTTCTTGGCCAAGTATCCAGAACATGCGGAAAAGATATATAATGAACTTACTCACATCAAACCTCATGATGTCAATGAACTTTCCGCTCTGCCACACCTGAATGGTGTCATCAACGAATCAATGCGTCTGCTTCCTGTCGCCTTATCCATAACTACGCGAGTGACACCTCCTGAAGGTCTACATATCGAAGGCTGCTGGATTCCTGGAAATACCAAAGTTGCTGCCCCGCGATACTCAATATTCCGACGTTAGTCTCCGATTGATTCCTCTTGACTTCCAGATCGGATCATTCCTTGGGTCCTTGACTTACCGGAAACACACATTTAGTTGAAAGCGCCTTTGAAGAACCCCTTTCCTTCGTTCCCGAACGCTGGTACAGCCGCCCTGGAATGATCAAGGACAAGTCTGCATTTGCACCCTTCGGAGTTGGTAAGTTGTCTTGCCATGTCATCAGCCAACCTTCCCCATTTCCATGCTTGCCCCGCTGTCTGAGGTTCGAAGGGTTGGAACGACGCTCCATCAGGCCCTTGCCGCTCCACATTGTAGAGCAAAGGAACCGCTGACACAACTCACAGGGCGCAGGATATGCGTGGGCAAGAACTTGGCACTCACACAGATCCGTCTCGTGACTGCAGTCTTGCTTACCAAATATCATGTATGCTTCGCGCTAGGTGAGGATGGAGAAGCTGTTGAGCGTGATATGAGAGATCAGCTTACAGCGGTGCCCGGGAAATGCAGAGTTGTGTTTGAGGCTAGAATTATGGCCTGATTACTTGAGAGCTTCATGTCTCAATGTTTCAAGAACCACTGTCATTACGTTGTGTATATGTATGAGGATTTCTGCAACAATGGAAAACTGTTTCTCCTAACATTGTCGCACTGGATTGCGCTGCAATACATGAACTCTAATGTGGGATTGCAGCAGCATTCCTGGCCAAGTATACAACTGCCGTGCAATACTGGGAGCAAATTTGAGGTGTGTGGTGCGTGAGTGATGGACTCAGGCAGCGAAGATGTGTTGTACAGAAGTGACGACAGCTGGTCTAAAAGTACTCGGCGTTTAGAGGATTTTGCAGGTTTGACTACCTAACTGCATGCTCTCGGCCTATATGGTTCAGCTGCATGGTGTTGCTTATAGTGCTTGTGTGGATGCACGGGGGTCTCACCACATTAGATGTGATTTATAAGTATAAGGTACATTGGAGGATTCTCTGTATTACAACAACTAGAGGATGGGGGTCCAGGTTATACACTCTTGCTAGAGTCATGTTTGTCCATGAGAGGTTCACCGGCTGTGCTCCAAAGCTGTGCCGGACTTGGTCGGAAAGGCCACTTTTGCCAGGAATTCAAGAGGTCGTTGATCATCTCGGTGGTAAGTATGCGCGCCCGAAAGTTTTCGATATTCAACTTCGATCGCAGCCCTCGAACTTCCGGAATCAGAGCGTCCGCAGCGCCCGGCGCCAAAGAATTAAGCGTTTGTCCTATAGGCTGTGCAGGCCGCTTGAAGATGGAGGTGAGTAGTACGTCAAAATCTTGGACTATCTTCACTGGTTTCGGTCGAATGTCCAGAAGTGCCATCGGCTGCTGTGGATGGAACTCGTTATCATGTACCACCAAGGGCTCAGCTGACCGGCGATCCCAGTGTAATAGTGGTGGACTCTGCTGCGCAGCTCGTCGATCGTCGACATAGAACGCAACCTTTTTCGCAAAGCCGTTCATTCCGCTTTCCAACTTGCTCTGTAGCTGTGTGATCTTGTCATGGATCTCTTTCCGTTTCACAGATCTCTCGTCTTCACTCAGCTCAAGGTCCTTGAGCGCCTCTTCACTGCTCTCAAGGTCCGCTTGCTCGATCGCAGTGTTTTCGGCTATCTCATTTTTAGCCTGCTGGCTATTAACGTTATTAATGAGTGTGCTCATCCGCGTCCATTGTGGAGTTTTTGGCCTCTTTGGTAAACGTTTCTTACGAGCTTTGGCTGTATCAGCTGGTGTTGTAGTTAACTCGGGATTGGCCGTTTTATGCGTTGACTGATCAACATATTTAGTGAAGACACCGTTCCTGAAATCCTTCTTCAGGGCTTCGAGTTCGTGATGCCATTTCCGCAAGCCATAATGAGCGACTGCGGCTGACTCGGTTGCCTCGACTTGGTCACGGACCTCTTGCCCTGCTTGGTCTGTTACCATTCTATGTAGAACGGCCTGTCTCCCCTTAGGTATCTCGATGTTTCGGTCCTGCATCGTGTGTGCGACCCTTTTCGCACTCTCCATATCTAAGCTTAGTAACCTTCGGTCATATCCTGCGGCTGCATCTGCGCCCGCTACTTCTTCGGTCGCCGAGCATATTTCAATTTCCACTGCGAGCTTTTGCCGGTTGGCAACGGATCTTGGGAGGATAACGGACTTCTCTTCATCCAAGACCCATAATAACAATCTGACCAGGCCATAAGAATGAAAGCCTGCTTGGTCCCTGACCATGCGGAGAAATCGATATAGCCAGTTCTGAGCCTGGGAGATGCGGATTTGATGCGCTAGCCGGGAGGGATAAGCTATATTTGCAACCAATAACAAAGAATCATTGCTAGAGCTAGATGCAGTCGGGGTCAAGGGTTTCTGATCGGGAAGTATGCCTTGCTTCAAGACCGCCTCGTAAGAGTCTAGCGCTAAGCCTTTGATGTCTGCCAGACGGTAGTTGGAATCGGGTTGAGAGAGTAAAGGATCCAGAAATGGCCGATAGTACTCCTCGAGAGGTTCGACGAGTATATGGCTCCGAGGTCTAAGGTGTTCGTGTAGTTTTGATGACCACAGGCCAACGCCGGGGTTTATATCAACAATATCGCAGTTGTCATGTCGCTTGAGAGAAGGGGACAGGCGTTGCAGAATATCATCTAGAAAAGATTAGATCAGCTTCTAGCAATATCGACAAGAGGATAGCAAAGGTACAACGCAGGGGCACAGCATTTGAGGCAGCAAGCACACACCACAGAGATCGGGGCTCACAACGTTTATTGGTACCTGTAGCCCCCTCTTTGTCCTCCCCGTAGTCCTTTTTGCGAGAATGGAGCTATACCATTGCGCAGTTGCCGGCTTCGCGATCTTGGATGCAGGAGCCATGTTTAAACCAAGTTGGAGGATGTGTACAATCTCACGGCCACTTCTAGCACCTAAGGGCGCCTCTCTCTTGAATCTTCAACCTTGGTCATAGCGCGTGTCAGAGCGCATGGCCCGGATATTCCACTCAGTGTAACTTTCAACCAGAAACAAAACATCGCGGAACAAGACATGGTCCGTGCTGGTGGTCCGTACCTGAGCTTGATGGAGTAACTTAACGCCGTTCCGTGGCGAGGGTACCTTACGATGTGATGTTGATACATAAAGGTGTATCTCCACACATGATACACTCTACATTGGTCGCTATCCTGGATCATCTTTAACTATCAATGCTCCCAACGTCTGGCAGCTCCTTGCTTTGGTTGGCACCGTAGCCGTAATGAAATACTAACACGACACCTATATAGCAAACCAGTCCCTCCAGGCAACAGCTTCGTTCAATAGAGAGCCCTGGGGCTCTCGAGACTCACTATGGCCAGAGATTCTGCGCGCGACTACCAGCCAAAGCCTATGAATGTGGAGCAAATTGTTAAAATGGCCCACTTCGATTATAACCCTCATGTGCCGCTGAGATACTGGCTTCGAACAGCAGGAACTCTGCTGAAGGAGGTTATGATAACAGAACCCAACTTTCACGATGTGGTATAGCTGATGAATTATTCAGGCCAGTATTTACGAGCGAGAGGGTGACGATCAACGGGCTTATCTATTACTCTTTCGACATGCGCAGCTGGTCCTTGGCCATCTTTCGAAACACCCTGAGGCACGGCGAATTGAGAATCGTTTGGCTTTGGTGGAGGCAGAGAAAGATGTGGGCAGGAACCTGGCGAAGCTAGAAGTACTCAAACCCAGGATCAACAAGCGATATGAAAGATATGTGCAGCGTGTATGGGATAGCGGTCTACGAACAGTTGAGCGAGGGACGTCAAGGCTCAGTAGAGATGAGGCCTCCGAGCACCAACCTTCATTTGATGCTACAAGAGACGGCTCCAGGAAGCAGCTAGCTGCAGGCGAGAACCGCGATTTGGCAGTCAAGCTTGCACACAAGGAGATCCAGAGACGTGCAACAGTCCGGAGAACGACACATGAAGCTACCGGTACTGAGCATGTTGTGTCAGTTTCGAGGATAAATGAGTTGCGACGCGAACAGGATTACCTGGACATAGCAAAAGATAACCCTAGCATCTTGGACTACGACCTTGATCGCCAGATGCAGAACATTAGGCTTCAGATAGACCGCAAGCAGGATAACAATGTACTCCATGACAAGGATACGCTACCGACAAAAAAAGACGCCTTGCGGTATCCCACTGTGCCGGATAAAAGCACGTATGACCTAGGCACTCCGCTCACTTTACCATCCAATGCCCATAAAGAGCTTCTACCGCCAAATGGTGTGCGGAAGCCTCCAAAAGTCCCTGATCTGACTCCAAGGCTGGAATTACTCGACAATGATGGTTCAAGTAACTTACATCAAGGGGTTCCTAACCCTCCACCGAAGTTCCCTATAGCGAGCTCACCCGTGCTTGTGTCTGATACTAGATCCGCAACTAGCACGCCGACGCAAACCGAGCTGCAGCCGTCGACGTATACCTTCAAACCAGCAGCGTATCTTGAAAATGATCAACCTCTCCGAACTATATTTCTTCCGCCGGACCTTCGTACTCGGTTTTTGTCCATCGCAGCAACCAACACGCGGCTGAATCTTGAGACGTGCGGCATTCTATGCGGCACACTCATCTCGAATGCGCTTTTTATTTCCAAGCTCGTCATTCCCGATCAGGAAAGCACATCGGATACTTGCGACACCATCAACGAGTCTGACCTTTTCGATTACTGTGATGCCGAAGATCTCATGGTACTCGGTTGGATCCATACTCATCCAACCCAAACCTGCTTCATGAGTAGTAGAGATCTACACACTCACTGCGGTTACCAGGTCATGATGCCAGAAAGTATCGCGATTGTCTGCGCACCGAGCAGGGGAGAGTAGGTTGGAACTTAGCAACCAGTCTTTCATGGTATGGCTAACGTCCAGTTACAGATGGGGCGTATTCCGCTTAACAGATCCTCCGGGAATGAAGACGGTCCTCAATTGCCATCGGCCTGGGTTGTTCCATCCTCATGCGGAGGGTAACATATACACCGACGCTCTTAAGCCTGGTCATGTATTTGAAGCCAAAGGTCTAGAATTCGACGTTGTCGATCTAAGGCCAGGGCATTGATATTCTGGACTGTGAATTGGTTCCAACATAGCTCCCAAAACAACTCCCCCTGTGAGCGCCAACGCGTGTGATATCTGCAACCACCACTGCTTTGAAAGATAGGAGGTTTTCCTGAGATAAGAATAGAAAGCAATACAAAGTGTAAGTGGCCCTTCGATTTTGCTGAAACTGAGCTCACAATCGATAGACCTACTGCTAGACCGGTAGAGGCAGAAAAGGGTGAAGAAACCCGACTCGTATTAGTCAAGCGTTAGGGCCCACGACTGCGCAACGGCACCCATACAGGCCTCGACTACAAGCTCTGTTCAAGTGATATAAGGTGTACTCGTCCGCAATGGAAAGTTTCACGCCGTAGCGGAGGTCAATCGCCCAAGCTCAGCACCGGGCTGTATATTGTATAAGTCGCGCCGACCTCATTACCAGATTTTCCCTTGCACCATACAATGCAGCGCTTCAAAGGAGTCACCAACACTGGATACAATTCATATCTCATCGCTGCTAGCCATCCAGATGGCAGCTCTCAGCCCTTCGACGACCTCATTACCTAGCGATCTTAGCCTCCCATCCTTTTGACGTACGCCTTCGGCCCAATCGAACAATAGCCTCAGGTTCCACAGTCTATTTCGATTTCCCGTCCCCAAACATGCTTTCTCAAGTACCAGTCTATCATCCACCCTGGTGCCTTTTGTACCTGCGTGAGCGGCGCTTCCGGCATCTGGGGGAATGACAAGAGCTTGCTGTGCCTTGTCGAATCCGGCGAATGCAGGCAGGTCGAAGATATACTCAAAGATCTGTCGGCTGACGTTGGAGTTCTGAGAGTCGTTCAGAGCTTGTAGTGTCACGCTAAAGACTGATGAATGAGCGTCATGTGCTGCTCTCTTGCGGACGTAGATGGTTTGGTCACGCTGGAATGTGGAGAAGTGAGATGAATTATTGGCGAAATCCAAAGTAACCTGCCAGTACGCCATGCTGTTAGTCCTTAATTTAGCAATGTCCTTAAGCTCAGGCAGCAAGCATGGCGCAGTCATGGCACGCTCAGTGCCGTCTCGAAGCGTGACAAATGTTGGCATCGACACAGGACGGTGAGTGTCGACATCTCGAGCAACGAGACAGCGTGCCTCTGCTGCCAATACCCAGAAATGACGGAAAGCTTGCAGATGTGCCTTGTTGTCCAGCACCGAAGTCGGGAAGAGTGGGTAAAACGCGCAGAGCAGGGAGGCGAGTGCAATGTTCGAGGTGCCGAAAGTGAAACTACCTCCGCCAAGGAACAGCACACCGATGGCTGTGTGTGCGGCAAGATGACTTCCGTACGGTGTCTCGGCACTAACACGACCATGTAGCGCTCGCAGGCGACGGAAGATAAGGAGGTCACCAGAGCCAGCCATTACGCAAGCAGCGGAGAGGGCCAGAAGATCCTGGCAGTTCCGCACTGTAGTACGAGTAAGCTTACTATCGTAATTATAAGTGGCCATGTTACATATGCGAATGAACTGATCGAGGTAATGGACCAACAGGTTGCGCACTTCGAGCGACCCGGATCCGGCGAAGCGCAACCCAATGGCGAAGCATATGCCGGCTATGATATTGTAGAATGGCAGATCTTCGCTGTATAGGGTATGGATGCTGGTCATAGACACCCTGTGTCGATATATAGGCGGTAGCACACTCTGTATCCAGTCTGATGTGGTCTGAATGTTGTCCCACATGATAAGGTGACGGGCAAGTGTTCGGAGTAAGAAAATGTCCGGTCTGACGTATCCGAATTGGTGAACCGTATCAGGTATGTCGATCTTGCGTGCCAGTGCTTCATTCTGGGTCTTCAGGAAGATGAGAGCAGTCGCGATAGTAGCGCCAGCAGTGGCTTTGTCGAGGATATGGACGATGTTCACATTTTTGGTGCCCACCGCGAGGGACAGCAATCGTTCAATAATCGACATATCGTGCAGTCCTTTGAGATCTTTGCCTTTGCCTAGATTTATGTAACCAAGTGCAAATCCTGCGGCCAATCTATAACCCTCATCCCGTAGTGTTTCAAGGGGCGTAGAAGGATCTTCTTGGTCAATGTGCTCAATCTCTGACAACATGACCTCGCTCATGCGACGATGTTGGGTTCCGCAGTAAAGTAAGCCAATACCCATGATTCCCGTTGTTTGGGTTAGTGGAGATAGGTTGAGCTCTGCAGCACCAGGTGGAAGCATGCGAGTCACATGTACAGATAGCAAGCGCGTGACAAGTGTATCCATGGTACCTAGGTAAGACGCGGACAGACCTAGTAGGAGGCCAATCGAGGTCATTGTATGCTTCGGAGTCAAGTACTTGAAGGCTACCCATTTAGCGATAGACTTGAGATGACCGTTCAGGCCGAGGGCAAGCAGAAACCCAGCATGCCGGTTGTTGAGTTCTGTAGGCTTGTTGAACTGAATCCAGGATGTATCAATGCCTTTGGCGTGGCGTGAGATGCTCAAGCCTGCCGAAACGCCAGCGTGGAAGAAGGCCCAACACACCTTTTCTTCTGTGAAGGCATTTCTGTCTGCAGTCACAGTGTTGTTGGACGGCTTCATAACGCAACTTAACGCGAATCCATGTATCGGAAATTTCTCTGTCAATAGGGGTACGCGTGCACTATAGTACAACAATCCTCGACCAGGAGGTATTGCTAACGTCCGGATGGCCACGGTTTGCACAAGATCCTTCTGTGCTTCTAATAGATCCGCTTCTGACCAATCTGGCTCTGGGTCGCAACGAGCGACTGCGGGTTTCATCGGATGAAGAAGCTTCGATGCTTCCATGAAACGACGATCTTCGTGGAAGATTAATCTTGACAGCGATAATCTGTCTACTTCGGCCGAACCGTCAAAGGCGTTGATAGTGTCAGTTTCCAGGGTGGCAAACCCAATGTTGTGAACATCGCGGGTAGCTTCATGAGATAGTATCATGCGAGGCGTTGAAGTCTCACGGGGATACTTGGCTGTCGATAACAGCATGCTAAGGTCGTCTCTTCCCACCAGCTGGAGAGCTTGCACGCCCCAACTCACTGGTGGATCCTCCTGACAACGAACAATGGCTTCCCATATAGATGCAGCTAGACCTTCAGGTAAAGTTTCGAGTAGGCCCACATCTACACCGGAGTTGATCATATCTTGGATTCGTTGATCCGCCGGTCTATTTACATCCAACATCCGAGATACTAGGTTGGTAAATAGAACGGTCCGGGGCGTCAGGTCCTTCATTAGTCGATAAGCAGCTTGCTCAACCAAAGGACCGCTCTCATATTCAGAGCTCTGGGCTGGATTGACAAGATCTAAGAGGCTCAGAAAGGTGGGATCTGGATCTTGGCGGAGACAAGCCCCTATGAACGAAAGCACAGATGGTGGACCAAATGGCTGGGCGGGGATCATATCCTTAGGTATCACCGCTAAATATGTGAGTACAACTCTCCAATATCTTTGGCCTTTGGGTGTAACTCACCATCTTCAAACGACCACTTCTCCATTTCGGCATCCTCAACGTTGTAGTAGGCGTTTTCCTTCCAGGTCCAATCCTGCCAACCGAGCCAGCATCCTAGCTGCGCAAGAACCGGCGTCAGTCTACTGATACCCTTACGAAGATTTCCAGAGCAAGCAATATCGAGTTTTGCTTCCTCTTCCATAAGATGGAGCCCAATCAATATTGTCGCGAGGGCAGTACGCCGAACCTCGGGACTCTTCGATGTCGCCGTAGGAAGGTAACCCAGCTCCCCCCAAGCTAATTCACCGGCAGGCGACTTCAGAAACTGGCGTGCCCGAGAAGCACACTGTATCACGAAAGAATTGCGTTTAGCGATGTTCATCGTAGACGGGACCCCTGCAGCGGAAGATCGTGTCCGGCGTGTTGTTCCACTACTTTTCTGGGCTGAAGCCGTCGATTGGTTTGCGAGTTGAGTCGTCCAATCCCAAGCAGCGGACTTTGACCATGGAGGCCCAGCACTACCCGATCCACTCTCTAGGTCCAGCATGGAGTCCCATTGCTCTAGATCGATGTTTGCACCGCTGCTCGATCTGGATAAGCCCGTCTTCCTCTTCTTTGGCTTGTTAGGAGCTTCTGCCTGTCCCCCATTGACAAAGCCAACTGCCATTGCGAATAATAAGACCACCAGAGCCATCCACTCTTGATCGACAGCTACGTCGACGGTGCTGTGAAGCCAGTTGAGTACCGCCCACCAACCAACGAGGATACCATCCCCACCATGTTCACGAGTTGGCAAAACGAATTGGCAAAGCCTCAGAATTTTGGCAACCTGGAAATTGTGCGGCTCCAGTTGTACCTGTACTCTATGCCTCGTACCCTCGCTGTCAACAACGTCTACTTGACCTCCATCGGATTCGTGCTGCACACCGACTGGTCGGTGCGGGCCCTCGCTCAGTATTCTTTTCAATCCACCTTCACGCCTTCGCGATGGTGGTACTGCAGGGCCCAGATTGAATGGGTGATAGATGGCCATTCTTGATGGCAACTCAAGTTTTACTAGAGTACTCCAGGGCCCTTGTATTGTGATATCAACGTCTCCACTCTCAGCTTCACTAAGAACCAACATACGGTGTATGTTTCCTTGTGTAAGACTACAAGCATCAAGAACACCGTTACCGCGCCGCACCTCCGTCACCTGTCCTAACATCGTTCCACTAGGCTCCGAGATTGGAGTAGGTTTTCCTGATTTTGCCTTCCGAGACCGTCTTGGCTCTCCACGGTGCTTGACTTGAGCGTTGAGCACAAGAAGCTGCCGGTCTGCCTTGTTTACAATACAAACGTAGATTGAGACTCCAGCACTTCCGTCCAGAGTTGGTCTTCGTGGCGGAAGTATGGTGAAGACCTTAGTGTCCAAGTGTCGGTTCGATGGATGGGTCGGCTTCGGGATGTCAGGTGTGCGCATGGGGAAAGTTCCCACGTTGCTGAATTTCACTTCCTTTCGCAATCCACCACCGGTTGCGCGCCACCTGAGCTTGTCAGACTCGTCTAACTCACTGTCTTCGTTGATTTCGTCCATGACATCATCACCAGAACGCTCATGAAAGCTGCCATTGCTGTTATTATCGTTCACATGAGCGCTCTTTGGGGGCACCGAACTCCTCCGACTTAGACTCCTGGCGTCACCAAAGCTATCACGACTACTATAGCCTCCAAAAGACTCCCCTCTTTTGTTGCTGTTGCCGTGCAGACCAGCGGCAGTAGGATGTCCAGCTACGCGGTCGGAAAACGCTAGTTTGTCCTGGCCCATGGAGAGATCTTCGCGTACGAGCAAAGAACTTACTCTTCTGGAGGACTTGGCCGGCAATCCCGGGTTTTCGAACTCAGGATCCATGTGCGAAGTCATCTGATTACTTGTGTCAAGATTGGCGTTATCTCCCGTTGACGTAATTGATATGTTCACATTCGAGGTTCCAAGAACATTGTAGTTCCTATTTCGCGCAACGAAGCTTTCCCTCATACTACCTGGACCTCTTCCTATCGGTGTAGTGGCTCCAGTACCTGTGCCTGTCATCCCAAACGAGCTGTGTCGGCGCGATAAAGTGTCACTGGTGGAGGGGTTCCTTACTCCGGCGATCCTGGAGATAGATTGCGCTTCGAAATATGTTAAAGAACTGACTGTGTACACGCCCTTCTCCTCATTCGATGTTACAGCAAGTAGAAAAGAGTCCGCTGGTTTGGAGGAATATTCGCTGACTACTATCTCGTCATCCCTTGAGACGTAGATCAGAACTTCAGCGAGATTTAAGGGTTCCAGATCTTGATTCCGCTGACGAGCTTTGTCTGAGAGCCGGTTCGAGTCAATCGGAGGACTTGTAACGACCAGGCCCATTTCAGACATGGTGTCCGTAAGGGAGAAGAACCGCGGTAGTTTCATCTTTGTGTCCGCTTCTTGAGAGCCAGAACCAGCAACAGGCGATGAGTTGGGCTGGATCGCTGGAATGGGTAAGAGACCGTATTCTGAAGGCTGCAAGGTTGTATGGGAGCTCTGTGGTGTCCACCGCTCAGGTTGAAATGAACCGAATGTGTTGTGTGGCACGGAATACGTTTTAGGTGATGCTCCAGAAAGGTGGTGGTCCGATAATTTGCGCTGCAATATGAGACCTTGTGGTGCCGGAAGCACCAGGTCTACCTCGAAAGGGAGATTCAGCACATGGCTTATGCCCGACAAGAGGTAGACGTGAACTTGAGTCTTCAGGACTACCACTAGAGCCCTAGTACGATGCCGTCGGTGGGATGGCTGTTCGGATGTGTGCTCTCCATGATTTAGGTTGTTCGCAGCTTCAGTATTTGATGGAGACCCTCGAGCGTGGGCTTCCACAGATGACGGTGCCCCCCGTGCAGTGTCGTGGTCATTACGTCCCTTCGCCAACGTGGATATGGCAGCAGCCCCATGGCCGTGAGTCTTATCCGACCTATGAGGTGCATCCCGAATCGTTTCCGTAGGGAACCAGGTCAAAACAGCCTGGACCACTGCTTCGTTTTCGACCTCGAACCGCAACACCCGTTGAATTATGCTCCCTCGTGACCAGACTACACAGTGTTGGGTAGTTACCACCTCCTCTAAGATAGTATCCTGCCCCTTGGACCCATCCGTGGTCTGCCAGTCATACTGGTCGTCCGTGACATCAGCGGGCAGTACCGATTCAGCGATAAGATACTGAAGGGCGGAGGGCTTGTGAATACCTAAGGAAGTGACGGAGGCCATAGCGCAAGTCGGACGGGCTTCAGATTACTTCGCATGGTTTTGTAGAGACGGGTAGAGTTCAAGAATGGGGTTTGTGAATTCTTGACTTCTGATTGTTGTGCGATTGCTGAATATGGCAGTCAGTGGTTGATAACGGGGAAACACCCGACAACGGAACGGGTTGACGCGCTCGCATCTATGTATCTTAACTCAACACAGGATACAAATACTTACCCAACCTTGCTTCAATAGCTCTGCCACACTCGAGCGCGTGTCAACACAACTCTCTACCCGAAGTCATTCACCAACATAGCGAAGTCAAAAGCAACCCGTAATCCCGAAGCGAGAACTGGTATATGTGACCCTATCCGGCACCCAAATGGCCTCCAAGGCTAGACCTCAAGTGTCCCATGAGGACGATGTGCTCCGACTAAGGTAAGATGTGTGTCTGTAGAGAGCAGAACGATCTCCCACAGCTGATTCGCTTCTAGCTACGAACTTCCGCATCGCATACACACGGCGAAAGTGTATCCAGTCCCATCGCCGAACGGTTCGACTATCATAATCTATGGCCACGAGCATGGATTACGGATACTTTGGAGAGGCGGTAGACCTTTCCGGTCTGAAAACAAGGAGTCAAAGAAAGAGACGGAGAAGCCTAAAGTTAATGGAGCGGATAAAAACACGATCATAATAATCGACTCGGATGACGAGGACCCTCCTCCGAACGGTGCAATCACTTCGCACGGCCCGCCGACCTTTGAGGACGAAGAGGGGCAGTATGACGCTTCCGAGCCATATTTACCAATCCTACAGCATCTAGACCTACCACTTGGGGGAGACGTTCTGCACATCGCTTTTCCCCATGTGCCATCGGAATCTGCTCGGGACATGGCCGCCTCGGTGCCGCCGATACTCCTACAAAAGATCCTTGTTGCATGTACATGCTTCGACAACAGCATACGTCTCATCACATTGCCCTTGGTACCTCCCTCGCCCGCGAGCAAACTCTATACAGATTTGCGGAGCAATCTAGCTTTTGCCGGCAACGGAAAGGGACCTCACGGCGCTCAAATACTAACGCTAAGTGGCACTGCTGGACACCAAACAATACCAAGTGGTGTGTCAATCACATACACCTCCATGAATGCGGGTATAGCGGAGGACGAGGATCTGGAGGTTGCGAAAGATGACGGTGACAAACCTCAGTCACCTTCAAGGATCAGAAGGCGGTCACCTTCGAAGAACACCTCCAAAGCAGCAAGATCTCTAGGGGGGCCAGATTGGGGTTTGCTTTTGGCATCACACTCGCCCGAGATATCTGGAACGCTTTTACTCTACCGCATTCCCATAAGCAAGTCAGGATCTGGATCCGATTCTGACTATACGCTGTCTAGCGACAACCTTATACCCTTTCAGATCCAATATCTCTCATCTCCAGCTACTAGCATCGCCTTCAATCCGTCCTTGTATCCTTCAATGCGGCATTCACAGTTACTACTTGCAAGTGCGGAAGGCACGGTCAAGATATACGACTGCAGTCCACCCAACAGCCTAAGAGGGAATAATCCAGGCTTCTGGTTGATATCGCTTCATTCACCGTCTGACAATCATTCCTCTGGTATACCAAGCCGAAAACGAATCGTCAATGCAACCTGGGTATTGGGCGGAAAGGGTATCATGGTCCTCCTTGCAGATGGTGAATGGGGAATCTGGGACCTTGAGGGCACCATGTCGGAAGCCACGACCGGTTCCAAGCGGAGAGGAAACACCACTTCGGGCGTCCCCACTACCTTTGCGCTCAGCGGCTGGCTTGGTAGCACGGCGAGCAGCGTGCCGAAGAGCTCGCACAGCAAAGTAGAGACGAAGTCCAAACTTGCCCCGATGACGCCAGGCACGCGTCGGTTGCGCGAAGAGGTCCTCTTCACGGGTCCGCCGACGAACGAAACATATCACCTCAAAGGAGGCATCTCCGTCACGAAGTTCGAGGACCCGAAGCGGGAAAACACCGCTAGTGAAGCGGTCACCCTCTGGCATGGCACCAAGGTCCTCACCATCCCCGATCTGCACTCATACTGGGTAACTCAAGTCGCCGGTAAAGGCACTCTGTTCGGTACGAACAGCCAAGCCCGGTCCACTAAGATTCACGACCTGAATTTGGGAGGCGAGCTAGCCAGGTCGGTGGATCAATTGCCGCCTACGGCGACAAACAGGACCTCGCCCTCGCATCGGGATCTGGTCATCTCCGCCGAGCACCGTCTCGTTTTCCTGACTGCACAATTGCAGGAGCCGGAGCCGGAAGACGGCATGCCATCGCCAGCACGGGCGGAGAAGCCAGACTCGACAGACCAAAAGCTACTTGCGAGAGGGGAGCTCGACGTCGGCGGCATGGAACGGATCCTGGCAGGTATGACACACGGTAAGGGTAGTGGCAACGGAGCCATTGGCGACTTCCCGCACGGCGCACGTGGAAAGCGGAAGGTTCTCTTCGCAGATTCGAGATAATATCATCTTTAGGTACTTGCAGTCTACTCATGCGTTGTACCCTTGCTATCCATCTATTGTTGCCGTCACGCTACCACTCACCTTCCCCATTCCAAGAAAGACTAAAGCCACCTAAAGCCAGACTTATCTTCACCACCGTTATCAACACGTGATTCCCTCTCTTCCTCGAACCCCCTTTTTTTCCGCCACCGTCCACTTCTCTTTCGTTGGTACCTCAGATGTTCTAAAGAAGCTATCGATTCTTCGCGAGGCAAGGTGAAGCACAAGGCGAGTCCCATCCTTGAAGCTCTGTATTCCACGCGATATATCAAAAATTACTCCTCTCGTCTTACTTCTCAACGGAGGCAGAGGGAGGAGAGACCATCACCTCGGCGGAGCAGAGGAGGCAGGTGAATGGTCCAAGTAATGAGACGTTCAGGAACTCTAGTGGCCTATCTACTTGCTTGCTTGCTAGTCGTTCAGTCGGATGGGTAGACGGGCAGGCAAAGATCAGGCGTTTCCCAGAAGTTTCTGTGCGTCCGTTGCGGTTACTACAATTACACGGGTGAATTCGTTCGGGCGATACGGACGATGGGAACGGATTAACGTGTAATCTTTCGATTGACCGTCGTCGTGAACCTCCATGCTATCTCTCTATCTGACCCGCTCTAAGCTTTTGGTTTGTAAAGGTGTCTATCTAGGCTGAATCGCACCGGTGATGCTGATGCTAATTGTGCTGCTATGCCGAATCAAGCGTTGATGGAGAGCTTTCGGTGTGGAAGCGTGCACACACGGATGCCTGGTGCAGATGCAGATGCAGATGCAAATGGCGGTACCCGGCACGCTGCGCCATCGTCAAGCCCAAAAGTACTTCCTACACCGTGCTCAACCCAGCTCACTGTCGTGCAACACAAGCCGAGATCCGAAGCGTAGAACAAGGCCCAGCTTCCACCCATCATGCATGCTCCGTCAATCTGGCCCTCACTCATTCCACCCCAGAGAGTCCAGCTCTCTTCGAACAATATCCTCCGTGTCCATTTTCTTGATCTGCGTGCCCTCCAACTTCTCCCCTCCAGCGCGGCGCATCTTCAGGTCGTCGATGGCCCGCAGCTTCTTCAGCATGGCGCGGATCTTCTTGTCGTGCGGGCTAGCGCCGCTATCTGGCGACGTAACCGTCAGGTCCGGCAGCGCTTCGGCTGTTGCTGCCGTCGTAGCTATCGGTTGTGGTGTACCGGAGGGATGATGATTCCTGTCTGAGTTGAGGGCGGTTCCTCCTGCGTTGGCGTGAGTGGAACTTTGGTTTCGCCGATGTCGGCTTCCGTCCCTCCGTTGTGGTCGATCGCTTTGCTCTAGGTTGCCCTTTGACCTGTTTCGTTCGTGGTTTCTTCGATCTCTCCGATCGGGGCTTCGATTTGGCGTTGATGACGTCACGGCTGCGGCCGCATCCACGTCTGCGGACAGGCCGGCAGCCTTGTCGGCAGCCTCTTTGGCTTTCTTTGCTTCTCGTTTCTTTTTGTTCTTTAAGGCCGCCTTGGAAAGGTTTTCGTCGCCGTCTGGCGTGCCGGCGAGACTGACACCCCCACCTGGAGCAACGCCAGGAAGTAGGTCTTCACCGACGACTTCCGCACCAGGTACCTCTCGCCTTCGAGGCTTGCCGAATCCGTTCACGCCGCTTCCGAGCGACAGGCTCCCGTTGCTGACATACGCCGCACCACCCTCGTCCTCGCGCTTGAAAGCAAGAGGGGTCACGGTTCCTCGAGCTCCAGGAGGGCGATAGGCCCCAGCAGGTTTGGAGGGTGTCTTGACGGTACCAAGGTATGCTAAGGCTGAAGCATGAGGTGTCGGCATGGGATGAAGCGAATCTACGACAGGGTGCACGGTTGTGGATTGTGGTCGCCAGCATACGTGGTACAATTCCTGGAGCTCCTCGTTGTACATCAGCGCACCACCGGCGTGCCAAATTCGCACTCCGTTGTCTACCCTAAGCCTCGGACTTGTTGTGGCTGTGAGTATGTGTTTGCCATCAGGACTCCACTCGCACACGCTCGCATTGCTTGCTTCGATCGTGCAAATCTTGAGGTAGTCTTTAGCCAAATCGTAAATATCCATTTGACCTGCTAGGTTGCCGAAACCGGCGACGAGGACGAAACGACCATGAGGTGAAAACAGGATTGTGTTACGTGGCCCGAGAGGAAAGCTGTGCGTCGCCGAGGCACGAGTGTTGAAGATGGTCGTTTTTGCAGGCATGTATCCATAGACGACACCGAACTCTTTCGAGTTGGGCGACCAAGTCACATCATGGATAGGACCATCCTTGTCTGATATCTGTTAGCATGCTGGTGACCGGTCGATCTCTGTCAATGCTACTTACCAAGGTCAATCCGCGAATCGAACCCTCCATTGGCACTCAGTAAGTATAATGTGGTCTCGCCGTAGTAGCTTTTCCCTGTCTTGTCTACTTCCGTCTGGGCAAGGACAATCAACTGCGTGCCCAGATCGTTCCATTTCATTTGAACTTTGTCGCCCTTGAAGAAGTTTTTCTGAGAGACAGGAGCATCAAAGTTCGGTACGTTGAAGACCTTCACCGCAGCCGGTTGGCCCTGGAACGTATCAGATGTGTCTGCCTCGCCGCGTATAAATATTACATACCTTGCGCTCCGGGATGAAGACAGCAATTGAATGATTGTCTCCGGGAGAGATTGCAAAGTCCGACACACCCTCCACCCGCAACTTGTTCCACACCGTACCCAGATCTCCACTGCGGTAGAACTGCACTTCGTTCGTAACAACACGGGCGCAGTATTGCTCGTCGTGGGTGTACTGTAAGTTCCATCCCGTTTGAGACTTTTGCACAAATCTGCCCACCACATTCCGTGCCTCCTCGGTATCGGTCAAGTCTCCCTCCTCGATTACCCTCCAGACCTTGAGATTCTTAACCGCATCTCCTTTCTCGTCTTTCGAAGGGCGTTGCCACGTGATGACGAACGTTCCGAGAGGCGAAAAGCCTAGCTCAAAGACGTTTGCGGCAGGCAAGGACGTTATTACATGTCCCACAGAGGCATCGATAACGTTGACCCTAACGAAATATCTTAGCCCGTTATGGTGTCACAACAACAGTACGACCTTACTCTTCTGGCGACGCCCATGCAAAGTAACGGCCGCACGGAGAGTACGTGCAACAGCGAAGGTTCCCTTCCGGTCTGTGTGGACATTCCTATTAGTACCCTAAGATATGATAGAGCTGTTGGGTATAGCTAGTTTGGCAGGGTCTTGCCCATAGGAGACGGGGTGCCATACCTTTGAAACCCAGGCAGAGGTTCATAGACCGGCGCAGCATCGACGACCCCAATACCTCGCAAAGTCCGGTCTATGTTTTAAGACGCTGATCAGCGACGGCACCAAGTTAGGAAAAGACCGCAACTGGCTCGAAAGATTCCTTACATGCAAACTGAGTCGGCACAGCCATGACTATTCAAAGCCACAGATATTGTCGAAATAGTTGACGACCGGCTCTTGGCGGAAGGCTAGATCTACTGAGAACCCTCGGAACAGGGGAGTATCTTTGCTGCAACGAGTACTGCAGGGTAGCAGTTGAGTTACAGTAACGGCTGACGGACGGGCTATGGAAGAAGAGCGTAGTCGTCGAGCGAAGGACTTTTATGGTCGAGGTCGATCGCTGCCTGAGGCCGGAGAAATTATTGGGAGTGCCGGGTGCTGAGGGTGAGGGGGGGAGTCGTGGAGGAGGAAGGCCCACGCACACAAAGAAACTGAACAATAATATCGGGCGGTGAATTATTGGCGTTCAAGGATCGGCGGCCACATCCTTGGTGCATATCGTGCGCCGTAGCCACGTTGCCAAGACTTTACGGGTTCCTGAGTCTTGTGGGAGCTACATTATTACCTGAGTAACATCCATACATGAGTGCTGTGCGTTAACGCATACCTATAACGTTATCATTTTTGCATTGTGACCAAACGGGCTACGGTATGTAAGGTATTGTTGGATCTCATTCATATGTTCTACATATCCTTGCAGCATTGAAGGGACCACGACACATAAACTGCTGAACATATGGTCGCCAGTGAGTGGTGTGAGATGTTTTGCAATACAGTAAATCTAGGGTAGCGCGTATTGAAGCAGCGTCAGAAGACGATATGGGATATCATTTAGCAACAGGAACAGGAAAGGTAACCACAAACTTTCAAATGGATGACAGACTAGCATCACGATTTTGATCTCAACCGTCCAGTCAGCTCCTCCTCCGTCACCTACCTCTCCTCGAAGTAGAACTTGCCCAGCCCCTTTGAGCCCTCACTCCCTTTCTGGGAGCTTCCCATGGCCCTCACCGCACTCTCACCTTGCTCCAATCTCTCACGCACAATCCTCTCGGCCGTCTCCTGGCCCGTCATGCCCATGTTCCTCTCGTGTACCCTCCGCCTCGTCGCCGTCGTGTCCACGACGTTCGCATCGTAGGTCATGCCATCGATCATCTTGGCGTCCCTCTTCTGCTCGCCCGCACCGGCGGAGGCCTGAATGCCTTGCATCGGACTGACCCCTACGCCACTGCCGCCCTGCTGTTGCAGATGACCCGACGCACCGGCCACCTTCGCGATTGTAGGACTCCCCAGCCCGCTCTGCCTACCGCCCGGCACCCGTCCGCCAAGGCTGGAGATCGGTCCACTGATGGTGCTACTCGCTCCTTCTCCGAAACCGACTAGACTGGCGTTGCCTTCGTCGCTCAGACCAGCACTGCTGGAGACACCGTCGTCCTGGTCTTCGCTCATCTTGTCCGCCTCGTACATATCGCTGCCGCTCGCCCACGTGGTGCGGCCGCCTACGCTGCCCGTGGCGCTAGCGCTACCGACGGTACTGCGTTCTTTCTGTTGAAGTGGCATGTTATCGAAGTATCCCGGTGGCGGCGTAGCAGCTGTGCCGGGCGTGAGATGGGACGGTCCACCGCCTTGTCGGACCGTATCGACACGTTCGAGACCGGCAAGGCGTGAGATTCGGTCGGCACGTTCGGCGTCGAGGGTGTTTGTCGACGAGCTAGACGAGGCGGAGGAGTGGTGGTTGTGGCCATGCGGGAAGGCGTGCCCTTGGTGGCCGTCTTTGATGGCTGTTGTGGACAAGGCTGACAGGGAAGTGGTACCGGAGTTCGGCGTGCCACTACGAAATGAAAAATCCATCAGTGTTCATGTTTCCTTGCAAGTAGTAGAGACTTTGGAAGGAGCTTTAGGTCCAACTCACGGTCCCAGGTCGGACGGGGTGACCGGGTCTGACGGTGGGGGAGGGAGATTGATGAGCGTCGGTGCAGACATCTTGTTGCTCAAGTCAAGGATTGGTTTTGGCAATTCGATGTTTGTATCAAGGTGGAGGCTTGAGGTTGAGGTAAGGACCAGTCAAAGGAGTTGATTAAGGAATGGACGAATTGTGCGATAACACTCGAACCTCGCACCAGTCCACGCAAGATGAAGATGCACAGCGGAAAAGTCTTCTCCTATGATCGCGGAGATTGATTGCTACTTATCAAGCACACCTTATTGACAGAAGAGAATGACTGTTGGTGTTTACCTCCCGGTAGGTACAAATACCTTGAGATTCATTGCGGAGTTGTTCTCAGGTGCTTTGTTTCACTACAATGTGCCAGACCCCGCCTACGTCATTGATGGCCGATCTCTGAGCCCCTTTTAAAGCTTCAATATCAGAGGACGCGTATCTAAGATGTGTGAATGGTGCATACCGAGGACATGTAACGAACGAAATGCAAGGTGATCGGAGCTCCTACTCAAGAAAGTGCAAACCAGCATAGGATGCGCAACTAAAGGTAAGGCGGCAACGAAAGGGAAGGTACAAATAGGTAGGTAGGTAGCTAACTCAATCCGACCCAGGCACCATGTATCATTTGTTCGCCATCCGCCGTCGACAAGCTGCCTGCTTAAGTATATGCTCAACAACTATCCTGATTTCCTCTCACTCATGGAACAGCGTCTCAGTGTCGACTCCTCTGCTGATACGCCTTCCTCTCCTCTTCGATCGTCTCGATAGCTTCTCCCAGGTCTCCTTCCGCTGCTTGAGCATAAACCAACAATCTGGCCGCGCCCCCATTCTCAATTGTGCCGAACCCGAGCCTGCTTAGCTGTTGAACACATTCTTGGACCTTCGACACCGTCTTCGCATCATAATGCTCCCCTGCATTGAAGATGGCCGCCCCCGAACGCGGCATACTCTTGGTTGACTCCGGAACAACCGACTTCTCGGTTTGTACACTGAGTGTAGGATGATCCGTGGTTATCGGCAGCCGACTAGATGCACCTTCATGCTTTGCCAATAAAGACTCCCAACCGAGTCTTCCGTGGCCAGTAAAGTATTCCGAGTAAGGCCGTCGATTTCCGGCATAGTAGTCATGGGGGGACCGACGCTGGGCGGTCGTTGGACGGAAGTTATCGATTAGACGGCCTCGGTGCAATGTCACGCTTTCTGCGAGTGGATCAAACGGCCTAGTGAGCCTTGCTTCACCCTGTTCAGGCTTGAGCTTGTCCGGACGCATAATTTGGCTCTGAGGTAAGCTCTCCAGGCTAGCGTTCCGATTGATACCATCAATTTCCCTCTGGGCGGCTTGGTACGATGTCTTTGAGGCCGTTGTTGGCAAGGGGTTCTGAATATGATCTGGGATCTGCGAAGCCTGACGTTTTCCTGCAGCGTGTGTTCTGAGGTGTCGCCTCTGGTTGTCTATTTGGTGGAACGCTTTGTCACACAAAGGACATTTGTATGGTGGAGGAGAGTTTTGTATTGTCTCGTCTTGGATGTCTGCGCCATGCACCAGAGGCCAAAGTGAGCTAACAGCGGCTGGAGCCATCTCCTCGCTGTGAGCGAGGCTCGATGTACCAAGCCCAGTCATGCGGCGGAAGAACTGCCCTGATGACTCGTTCATCTGAGGTCCCTCCGCCTCATTTAACCCAGTTTTCAAGGAAGAGCTTCGGCTCTTGCTGACTTCAGACCTTTTCTCTATTTTGGCAGCGTCTTTAGGCACAGGTACGCTGTTAGGTTTCGCATCTGTACGAATGGGGATGAGGGGCTCCATGGTAGGTAAAGGCGGAAATGGAGGTAGAGTCTTGGACGCTTCACTCTCGAATTGAGCCAAAGTAGGAAATCTATCCAGCTCGGGGGCGATCCTCCCGGTGGGAGGTGACTCCGATACGGACGAGAGGCTCGGTAACTCAGAGAATATATCAAACTCTCCGCCCGGCCTCCTATTACTAATTATGGCTCCACCATTCGGTATGTTGTTTTTGACCGGCGAAGGATGAAGTGACTTCTGAGGATCGTTCCACGATAAGTTGACGGCTTCTATTGGGTTTCTGAACTTGAAAGAGTCTCGCCCACCCCGCACGAGCCTCTCGTTACCCAACTCGCCGTACGCATCGCGTTTCTCCATGCTTTCGTCGTGTGGGGAGTAATACCACGGAGACGCGGGATACGCTAATTTCATCTGTCCATTGGGTTGACTCGTTTTGGTTTGGGCTCCAGATGCAGAAAAAGGAAGATCCCGGGTCGTAGAGTGAGGCACCTTAGGAGATGTGAATAAACCAGTGGACCTGCGATGTTGCAAAACTCGGTCCCATGAGGGTAGGGAAGACACTCCGTCAGGCTCGACAAAGGACACGGTTGGCCTTTCAGAGGACGTCGAATTCCACCTCTCTGGAGTTTTGGTGGCAGAGCTGGGATGCCAAGATTGACGGTGTCGCAGCGTGCGCGTGTGATGCCAACCATCTTGGTGACTGGAAGCAAGGTCCTCTTCCGGATTCGCTGGAATTAGACCGCATTGGCTGTTCGAGGGGCAGTATGTTGTGGGGGTTGCTGCTTCGCTTTCATTTACCCAATGAGTCTCAGAAGGAGGCTGCCTAGAAGCTTGCGAACGAGTATTGACCCGGTGCACTTCAGGTCTAGGCTGTCTGGTCGATTGCGAGCTTGCACCAATCCAGGGGAGTTTACGAGTAGGGACTCTAGGAGCAGTCGATTGCGCGTCGGTCCAGCGACCGGGAGGACTAAGTGATCTGGGAGACCGTGAATGTGGTGGCTGCGACGTCCATGTCTCTTCTGACGGGCGACGGGCGCTGTGGGGTAGGTGGATGGGCCCGTATCTTTGAACTTTTGGCCAATCCCCGGAATCTGTACTTATGTTCTGACTGGAATCTCTCGTAATAGTTGCAGGGAGTCTGCTTCTCATGTAGACGCGACCTCCATTGGGCCTGAATGGATCACTCGTTGAGTCCGATTTGGGCGTGTCGTAGAATTCTGGCGGTGGCACAACGTACTCATAAGGAAGCTGAGAAGCATAAGATAAGGGCGACCGACGTGTGTGGCGGTTGCGATACGAGTCAACCCTGGAAGGGTATGGGGAGCCACCAGGAGCACGGCGGTGACGGCAGGATGCACTCGACGTGCAACCGTGAAGACAGTAGGGTCTCTGGTGATAGGATGCCTTGTCAGCAGCCCGGGTTTTCTTGAATTGGTCGTACTGCTTCTCTTCCTGCGCCGATGTAAATTGATCAGCTTCGTCAGTCTGTCCTTCTCGACCGTTCGAGCAGGTCGAGATATCTGATGGTTGATATGCCTCATCTGCCTCTTGCTGCATCCTCCTCAACGTTTCCCGGTCTGCCTCCCGTCTGTCAGCTGCTTCCTCCCTCTTGTTGCGGTGAATCTTCTCATAGTCTCCGTCAGTGTCCTTGCGTCTTGCATAACCAAGACTACCATCCCAAGTACTATTTACCTTGGCGGATGTTAGGCTGGGTCGGGTGCAATCCTCCACCGGACATTTCCGAGTCACTGCTGCTGCAACATCAACGGTCTCCGCTTCGTCTTCAAACGTGACGTCTTCCTGATGCGCAAGTTCGCCAGCGGGTGTCGTGTCCTCCGCAACTGCCGTACTAGCCTCCGGGTTGTTTTCTGCTTGCCCTTCCGAGGGTTCGGTAGTGCTTTCGAGAGTCATCCCTGGGAAAAGACCTCCCCCGATCTCTCCGATACCAACGGCCAGTCCATGTAAGCCGGATACTACGCCTTCGAGCACCTGCGTGTCCAAACCACGAGTCCTATCAGCCGCGTTACGTGTGGCAATCGAAGCCAGCTGAACATTGTTGCCAATACGCTGAACATGACTTCTCCACCCTCGAAGAGCACCACAGAGCGTTTGTTGAACTACCTGAAGAAGGTTTTGCTGCGCGGTCAAAAGCTGTTCGTGAGCCTCCGGAATATTGCTTCGAAGTTCAGACGTGAGAAGGCCAAATCCGTCAGTGAACCCCCTGACAGCTTGGTTAAACACCTCCACAGGGCTATCCTGTACCCCTCCATTAGTGGTCTCGCTGGCCCGAGGGTCAGAAGTAGTTCCATGTGCCAGAGACTCAGGAGCAGGCTTGGGATCTGGTGCCAATGTCTCAGGTGCCTCAACAGCGGAGGGCACAGATCCATCACATAGCAGTTTCGCCAATTCGGCTTCAAACACTTCCAACAACGGTCTGTGCGGTTCGCCTGGTCCATCAGCACCATGCGACTGATCTTCGATCGGTACTTTGACGTCTTGCAGCTGCGAATCGGTGTTCATTCGACTATATGCGGCCCACCGATCCTGATGTGCCTTTTTCTGTGGAATCTCGGGCGGGCTATGAGATATAGGCCTCTTGATGCTACATCCAAGCTTCAAGCCGGCTTCTTCGGCTTGTTTCCTCCCTTTGGAACTCAGACTACCCCACTCTTTGGTCAGTTCGGCAAGCTCAAGGCCGTGACTGTTGAGTAGGGGATTGGCCATCCTAGGACTTTTCTCGTTACTGGGCTCAATGCTTATCAAGGTAGGTTCAGTCGCCCTAGCAGCATCACTCCCTCCGTCTCGTGCTAAATGCGGCGGGTCTGTAGCATTGAAATACCGCTCACGCGGACCTTCAGTCAAGGTCGCCTTAGCATCACTCATTGGAGGTCCTACGGCCTTCGGAAGATCTACAAGAAGTGGCCGGCTCCAGTTGGGTGTCGTTGATGACACGGAAGGACCGCCATTCCGCCTTTGTTCGATATTCCTCCACAGTGATAGAGCGACGCTTGTTCGGTCGATGTCGAAAGTGTGTAACGGAGGGCTTATGGTAGAGAGCCGAGGGTTTGCCGGACGAGGCATTGCAGGGTAGAGGAACGGTGGCGATTTGGTCGAAGTTCTTGATATCGGCGCGATGGGTTCTTCTAGACGCTGAAGTAGTTCGAGAGATGAACCAACCTTGATGCAAGGTCAGTAGAGGTCGGGGTAGCATGTTACAGATGAACTCACGGTGATGACTTCTCCGTCATCTTCATCCATATATCTGAGGGTAGCCTCCGGATGTGTAGAGATGGTGGCGTCATATTCTGGCGCCGAGACCTGCACTATTCCATGCCGATGTGGGTCTCCCAGCTCCGTCGAGGCCCTGCTGTGAGTAGCTGTGTCCCCCGTGCTATTCGACCGCCCCAGGTTGCGGATTCGAAAAGGAGGCAACATCGTAATGGCTTTGTTGTATGAAGCTCAGCACGTCTATTTCCAGCAGGGGGAAGTAAACTCTCCGGTATGGAGGAAGCTCCTCTGAAAGTCAAAGGTAGGTCTATTTAGATCGCAGAGCTTCTGCCGTGCAATATTTCGCGAATCAAATCTGAATACTGAGGTAGAATACCTAGAGTGCAGTACCGGATATGAAAAGTGTGCATACACCCCGACCCAAGGAAGCGTGGAGTGAAGATTGTTCTGATGTCCGGAGCTGACGAGTCCACAAGGGGCGATAGGAGAAGCAATGGTACACAAGTTGCGAGGCGATTACACGGATGCAAGGATAATTGTAGTATTCGATAGCTGGCAAAGCCGTAAGTCAAGATTTCGACAGTCACTGCACTGCCTCAAGTAGCCTGTTCAGCTGAGGTGTGTTCTACTGCGTCAGGTATACAAGGTGGGTCGGTAGGCAACAGCAATGACAACAACGGGAGGGGTTGAGGCTGGAGTGATGATAAGTACGCGTGGATCAGGTATACTGTAGAACAAGGAATCACTACAGTACAACAGTGAATCTTGACATGGAGAGATATGTGTATATATAATAATATTATTATTTGGACCAGCGAAGTCTTTACCCTTTATTTATTCATTTCAATTTCACAATTTCACAAGCACTGACTCTGGAGGTCTGAGAAAAATAGGTTCATCAAGGTAGTTTATTATCAATATTGATCCTACAGCTTACATGAGTATTACGCACTGTCGAAAGTACAAGCAGGCCACAACACCGACTCCTCCCTCCCTCACCGAGTAATAACGTACAGCTGCAAGGAAGCACACGATTGAGCACTGGCACCCAAGGCTGCTACACGAGGAAATTTCTGATCGGCGGAACAGCAATGAAGAAAAACGTCTTGTATCAATCCACGGATAATGTGGACTCTCCACGCCGCAATTTGGAGATTAAACGCCAACAGTGATTTCAAGAGGATAAATCTAACAGCTGCTCGTGGGCCAAGCACCCAGAGCGTAGCAAGCAACGTTGAAAGTGCTCATGGAGGATGTGCCTAGATTGGTATCGAACGTGACAACCTGCCCCGGGGCGATCGGCGGACTTCCAGCGTTCGAATAATTGATCGCTTGTTGTCCTAAAAGACCATTCATCAGTGGTCTTGACATTGAACTGCTATATAGCAGAAGGGGGAGACTTACCGGTAGTCTGGGTCCCTTGAATACCGATGGTCGCGCCAGCACCACCGTCGGGAGTGGAGAAATAGTAGACTTTGATGACACCGGGGATGTTGGATTGATAGCTGACGAGGAAATGATAGTACTCGTCCTGGATTCCAAGACTGGCTAAGATGTATTCGAACGTGACTGATGGGCTGGTACCGGAGTTGTCTACTTGGTAGAAGACACCCTCTATGGTTCCTCCTTCAGCGATGAGATCCTCCCAGTAAGCGGCCATCGTCATCGAGGGAAGGTTAGATAGTGGTAATGGCCCGTTCGCGTAGCTTGTTGAGCCCGTGTCGAACGAGAGGAGCTAATTGGATTTAGCTTGTAGACAACAACAACAGTGTCGGAATGGCCACTCACCCCGTTCGTCGACACGAAGATATTGCTTGAAGTTTGACTGAACAGCTTCATCTGAAACGGCAGTTGTACACTCGCAGTGGCGTCGTCGCCTTGGTAGTACAAGGACGCATCAGGTTCAGTTATTATGGTAGTAGGGGTTGCCAAGTAGGGCTGAAGTGGGTCTACCGTCGAGGACACGGTCGTGCTTGATGAAGTCGGGCTAGTAGATATTGTGTTTGCTGTTGAAGAGGTAGTCGGGGCAGAGCTCATGATAGAGCTTGGAGTTATCGATGAGCTCGTAACGCTGGTGGATAACAGCAAGTCAGTATAGGTCAATCAGTATCTAGTCTCCCGTCTCAATTGACAGGTGTTTGCCGCAGCTCTTCCTACCTAACAGAACTTGTGGTTGAACTCCCCAAGCTCGCCGTAGTAGCGGTAGATCCCAGTGGCATCGATGTCATGCTACTGGCAGAACCGGTAGAACCTGACGATGTAGAGCGTGTGACAGCCCCGTTGAAAGATGAGGCACCCAAGATAGACGTGGAGGGGGTCATTGCTAACGAGCTCGTAGTAGTCGGTTGTCCGAATCCATTATCTCCTGAAATACTAACGATTCGGAAAGATCTCAGCTCCCTACCCCCAACGTAACCGTAGTCCAAGGACATTACTCACGAGCCATACGCTGCAGACTGCGTCGCCGACGGTTTCATCGTCCCCGTTTGACCCGCACCCGAACCTCCCGTGCTGCCTGAGCCACTGTTAGGCTTCAGGCTGCCACTGGAAAGACATGTCCCTATGCGGACAGTAATAGTAGGGCGGCCCGTGGCAGAAGAGGAAACTTGAGCGACCGGAGAGCCAGAGACGTGGGTAAACAGCTGCAACGCCGCGAACAGGACAGCGGGGCGGGTGAAATGCATGATGGTAGAGACAGAATGGCGAAAAGCAAAGTCAAGGTGCTAAATGAATGCCGTCGAAAGACGTGGTGATGAAATGAACGTGGAGCTGCGAAAGTCAGTTGAAGGAGAAAGCGAACGTCGGACGAGCAGAGATCCTAAACATAAGGGACAGACCCTATAATCTGGAATGAAAACAAGATCACGAAAGAAATTTCTTATGCCGATCATGCATCGCGCGTAAGGAATGCTGCGGTCTTGGCAAGAGTACTGGAATGTAAGCACAGAAACCTCGCAACTATCTAGCACCAAGCCTCCACCGCACTCTTACTTTAGACAAGCACACCGTACGCTGTGATGGTGAATTGATGTCGTCGCCGTACGACTGAGCAGCAGTCAGCTATCGTCACCTGTAGACTGCACCAGAAGCAAAGGGGTAAAGGCATTGCAATTGTGATTCGATGTTAACTTTACAGTAGTGTGTTTCCAGCAAGGTATTCCGATGCCCGCCTAACCCAAGCATAAGGTAACCTAAGGTATTCATGGAAGCATCAGCTAAACATTGAGTAGTCACAAGCATCTACCGCCAACGCTCTTGCGCCCGCTCGCTCGTATACATGCCCGTAGTAATACAAGAACAAGCAAACCCGGTAACAGCTCAGTTCCCTCTTCGGACTCTCTCCCTCTCGAGCTCCATTCGCAACTGTTCATTTTCTTGCAATCCCTCTTCCAACCTTTTCCTCGCACCACTCCTGTCGACCAATCTGGCCTCTCTCTCCGCCTTCAGTCGTTTTTCGAGCTCTCGTAGTCGGTGGATCCATCGCTGCTGACTGGGCTCAATGGGGGTGCTGGTGATGGGTATGGTGGCCACATCACTGGTTCTCTCCAGAGCTTCCACGGCAGAGCTAGAATGGTGACGCATAAGCGTTGCCGACATGGTGCCACGACTGACTTCTCGACTGGCGGTGTTCGAAGACCTCTGCTCGCCTCTTCCGGAGCGCGGTTTTGCTTCCTGCTTACGGAGGGCACTAAGCTCGGCCTTGAGGAGACGGTTCTCACCCTTCAGTTTTGCAACATCAGAGGAGGCGCCGTGGGATATATCGGATCGGGTGCTCTGGACCGCTTTCTCGAGTCTGTCGAGCCTCTGGTTCCCCACATCAACGTTGTGTTCCAGACTCTGGTATTCCTTCCAGAGCTCACGCTCGACGCTGCGGATCCGGCTTTTGAAACCTCCGATAAGCGCTTCGACGGTCTTCATAGCTAGTAAAAGGTTCTTGCTAAACGACGGTAGCATGGATGAAACGACCTCGAGGCTTGGGAGACTCCCGTTCATGAGGCTGTGCTTGTGCTGCCAGTCCGACCCACAGATGGTAGATAAACGGTTCCACATCGCCAGAAGAAGGTTGTTGCGCTCACGGAGCTGTGCTTGATACTGTTGTTCAAGGCTGGAAAGCTTCTTTCGATCCGCTTGACGAGCGCTCTCGAGTTCAACGATTCTCGTTTCCTTCTGCGACACGGTACGTGTAGTGTGTTGGTGGGTCTTCTGCCATTGCTCATGCTGATACTTTTCGTTCCGGCGAGCTTGGCGCTCTTTCTCCAGCAAGTCTCCGAGCTTTCGAGACTCCAATCCGTGACTCTCAAGCAATGCATCTCGGCTCTTTAGAAGACGGTCCTTCTCGGCGAGGTTGCTCTTAGTCATTTCAAGTTCTGAGGCAGTAGAGTCGAGCTCTTTCTGCAGTTTTGTGATGGACTATAGCATCGAGTTAGAACATGCACGCAAGCATGAGAGGCTATGAACGTACCTTAAGCAAGCTTGATCTGGTCCCATTGAGGTCACCAAGTGCTTCACGAAGACTATTCTCCAACTCCATGAGCCGCTCTTTCCATGTAGTAGCCTCTTGTTCTCTTGACTGTAGGCTTTTCTTCAACTTCCGCGCTTCTTCTTTGGCACCAGAGACCTCCCGATTCAAGTCATTGATAACCTTCTGGACTTCTTGTTTTTCCTTACCAGCGACCACTTCACGCTGCTGCCGCTCCTCGGCCAGCCTCTCATCGAGTTCCTTTACTCGTGCTTTCTCGTCCTCTAGGCTTGTCTGGGCTGACTTGAGTGCGGATTCAAGATCTCCAATCTTGATCTTGTCGCCATCCTGCTCTTCACGCAAGAAGGCGATCTCACTCTGGCTCGACTCCTGTTGGACAGCAAGTCGCTCGCCCTTGCTTTTTTCTTCGTAGAGACGGTTTTCCATGCTCTCCATCTCTCGGTTGGTGTCTTCCAGTTCCATCTGAAGGTCCTGTACTCGTTTGCCGTTCTTCGCCGCTTCGTCCTCGATGAGTCTAAGACCTTCACGCAGCATCCGTACATCCTCTTGTACAGCGTTGTGCTCTTCTTCTGACTTCTGCAACTTGGCAATTCTGCTTTCGAGTTCGAGTTCGAGTTCATCGATAGTCTGCTGCGCCTCGGCTTTGAGATCTTCGAATTCCGCCTCGAGCTCTTCGTTAGCTTGCAACGCCTGGTCTCGTTCGTTTTCGGTGGCGGAGCATTCATGTGCTGCCTGGTCAAGTTCCTCGTCAAGTTTCGTAGTCATGGCTTCATAATCGGCAATGGCGGTCTTGGCCTCGGCAAGCTCGACCAGACCATCTTTCACCTTTCGTGATACTTCTTGATTCTTCAACTTCAGTTCCGAGACTTGATCTCGTAGCTCTCCAATCTTCGCTTCATAGCGGTCACGTTCGGCGTCACTGAGCTGTGTGAATCTCGTTCCTTCGCTCTCCCCCGACGTGGGACGGTTGTGTGCGCGAGACGCGGATCGTTCGAGGATGCTGTCACCAGCCACGGACCGCAGCCCATCACCACGGCGCTGGAGTTTCAATTCTTCGACATCCTGATATAAGCGTTCGCGTTCTTTGTTTCGGGATGTAAGCATCGAGGTCTGGGCTGCAACTTCACGACGCAATTCCGCATTCTCGTGCCTGAGGTTCTCGACCAGTGTATGACTGCTCGCAGCGCTCGTCACACCCTTCCGTTTCACAGCCCGGTCAGACTCACTAGAGTGTAAATCTGCCGACGACTTGTGCGGACGCTTCGTGACATGGTAGACGTTGCTGTTATGATTGTTCGTAGTAGTGGAGGAGCCGTCACTTCTCAAACGTGCGATCTCTTCCCGAAGCTGTTTGTTATCCTCGTCTGCTTGTTCCCGCCTCGCGGTCTCGGACTCGAGGAGGTCTTTCCACATGTCCTATAGTACTTGTGTCAGCGATATGGTGTGGATAACAAATTTTATGATTGTGGAAACACTCACCATCTCTTCACGGAGACCAATGTCGCCTTCGCTGCTCCTTCGAAACCCCATCGTCTTGACTACTCCAGCAAGACGCCTCTGCTCGCCTTCCCTTGCCGTGCCCTCTGACCGTAGTTTCTCGATCTCCACTTGGTAGGTCTTCGATCTCTCCCTCAAGTATGTCACCTCGGCTTCCATCTGCTGGAAATCTGCGTCACTGACAGAACGACCGCTACCTTTCTCGGCATCATCGGCTTTAGCTTTGTTGATGAGCTCGTCCCTCTCCTTGACCTTCCGCTCCAAGTCACGGATGGTACGTCGTAGTTCACGCGTCTCTCGCTGCATCTTCAGCTTGTCTGTTCGTAGTTCAACATTTGCTGCAATCAGCTCCGAAACACCCTCTTCGGAACGAGTATTCAGGTTCTTCTCGAGACACCAGATCTTCACCTTGAGATCCCAGTTTTCTTTCCCGAGGCGTTCGATGGTACTGCTCTGTTCCTTGAGGGTCAAGTTGCGGACGTTCCGGCCGAAAGACGAGACAGGCATCCCTGACCTCTTCGTCGGGGAAGACGCTCGAGCATTCTGACGAGGTTCCGTTTGAGCTTGCGAAGTGGCTGGCGTGTTTGCAATCAGAGCTTGTCGCACCGCTCCGGTCACGGTTGACACGGTCGGGGTCTGACTTGTAGCTCTCGGTGTAGCAGGTGAGGAAGAAGTTTGGCGGCCTCTGTGGACATCGATCGCTGATGAGTTGAGTTCGTCTGCTTCAAGTTGTGCGAGTCCACCATCGTTGAAGCTCTCGTCAACGTCTGCTCGATCTAACGACGCGTTACCTTGGAGGAGGTCTGAGATACCGGAGGCTATGCTCCCAAGACTGATGGTTCGAGAAAGGTCCATCGGCCTGGTGGTGGTAGAGTCTTCGTCGGGAACAGCGCCACCGGATTGAAGTGCGAAGTCAGCACCCACAGTCGCTTCGCTCGTCGTGTCGGTTGACGTGGTGGTGTTTGAGGAGTAAGAGAGGCTCTGGCTGTGCTGACGAGTCTGGAGAGTTTTCGGACGCGTCTTCTGCTCGCGATCCGACGCCAGTTCCTCCACGTCCCCATCCGCCGCTCCGTCCGAGTCGTGGTCGCGTGCACTGTTCGCGGTTTCTGGCGAACCTCTGGCCGACGATGCACGCGACACGTCGGCGGCGGTGGGGCGGATGGGGGAGGTGGGGGAGGAAGGGTCGGACGAGGAGTTGATCTCTCGCCCGTTAAAGCGAACCTTAACGGGCGAGAACTCCTCGTCCGACCCAAAAGTGCCCGGCAGGCGAGCACGACGGTGGTGGGTGACGGACACCCGACGCGACGGAGTCGACGTCATTGCGATTTCAATGGCGTCGGTAACGAAGGGGTCCTCCTTCACCTCGTCCTCCGCCAGTAAATCCAGGCGGGTGGAGGTGAAGGCGGACCCCGACGCTACCGACGCCCAGCGGCGGCAGGGTTCCACCCGCGCGGGTGTCCGGCCACCAATCGGCGGCATTGGCGGCGGTGGTGGGGGTGGTGGGGGTGGTGGGAGGGAACCCACCGACGCTTCTCGTCGAGAGAAGATTCTGAGTCCCTCCATATTGGAGGGAGGCGGCGGAGACGATGGTTTTCAAAAAAAACCGAGAATTTATCCGCTGTTGGACGTGTTTACAGGGAGAAGACTCAGAGACAGCTGAGGCGCCCTTTTCCTTGTGATTGGTTTGTTTCCTTAGCTCCTGCACTTTCGCGTTTATTGCTACATCAAGTAGGCGCGATGGCGCGGTAACCCCTGGTCACCTCCCCAGTCTCCCGAGCCTCCCTCCAGGTACAGCCAGTAAGGTAGATCATCACTCATCGATCATCGACGAATCATGAATGATTTGCCAAATAGTTACCAATCACCATTCAGTCGCCTTCCTTACAAGGTACATTGTACATACATACCTAAGGTACCTACAGGTAGGCACATACCTAGGTCGGCTGAGGATCTTCAGTATCAATCAGTATCAATTGCCCATATAAAAAATATAAATGTCTACCACGTTAAAGAGTCCTCCTTACACTCAGACCACTTTTGATAGGTAAGGTACAGGTATCTGTGTATAGTCCGAAGTAAACAAACAAAGTAGGGATTACTCAAGGAAAGAGTATCTCGAAATCGACGTGTGAATCTCGTTGTTGTTGACCCAAAAGTGACAGTATCGTTGTATCAATCAATATTGAGAGATTATTATGCTGAATTGTGCTCCTGGTCTTGGAGCGCTCTTCAATGGGATTCACATAAAGATTATTGAGGTAGCCACCAACATTGATATTGATCTGGAAAAAGACTGTCCGGTATGATCTCCTGGATTATATCAAGGCATTCTACCAGGTCAGGTACCTTATGGATCCTTCCAAACCCCCAAGTAACCAACTTGTCTGTACAGTTCGATTCTAGGTGATTGCTATGGCGGACCCGTCTGTAATACTGTGCGATTCGCCCACTGAGGATTCATTTCTGGCTCCCTTGAAGCCATTTTTCGAATGAGATCTCAGGCGCATGAGGGGTTCACTCTTCCCGTGCGCTAGAACTCTGAGTATAAGAGGCTCATCCAACAGCATTTCTAATAGATGCTGACCACAAGGAATGAGAAGCGCCTCATAAGGTATCAGTGTCACGAAGCCAAAGCCCTAGCACGACAACAATATAAGGTACAGTATATCGCTCGATGACTTTCACATGCGTCTTCCCAACTCGCCAAGGCCCCATGACGTCGATCAAGCAACGCCAATGCATGTCCTCCCATGCCCACACGATAAAGTGAACCCTGATTTACCGTCCCGGGCACGCCCCACTACTGTACAACACCTTACCCCTCGTCCCAGATCCCCTCCCTGCCTGACCCAATATATAAACAACGCAGCCTAGTCTTCGCTTTACATACATACATCCACCTTACCACTCCCACTTCCAGAACAGAGCAGGACCGAGAAAGCGAACATGAACACACAACAAGAAAACCCCATGCAAGGAGGAGGTGCTACAGGCACTGGTGCCGGTGCTGCGGGCGGACAGGAGGATTACCTCGATAAAGGTTCTCTCCTCTCCATTCCTTTCCTATCCTTTTATTTCCTGTCCCTCCCATCTAATTCTCCCTTGGCTTCATCACATCCTCCATACACCCATTCCCACCCGACCCCCGCATCCGCGTGTACCTGCTGACTCGAAACGACCAGGTCTTGACGCCGGAGAGAAGCGCTTCGGCGGCGGCAAGGTGAACCCGGAGCAATCGCGCGCCATGAACGAAAAGGTGACGGATGGGGCGAGAGGGATGTTCGAAAAAGCCACTGGGTTTGTCCTTCTCCTATTCTTCTCGATCTTTTTCCCTTTCTTATCTGAGTGGGGGGTGGGGCGCTGATGTCTGTTTGCGGGTTATAGGAAGAAGGTGCCGGAGAAGTTCTCGAACTAGATCTTGAGGGTGTTCTTGAATGGGTGCCGCGATTCCTGAAGAGGGGCATTCGGGATGGCGCTATGCGGTGTCACTGCTGGTCCTTGATATGTGGAGGACCTGGCTATAGACTTAGCCTATGAATGGATGAAAGCTCTTGAGGCTCGTGATCACATTTGAGCCCGTTGCTGTGACGGTGATCTTGACTGGATTGATTGTTCTTACCAACAAGTGTTTGCAGAGTTTCGCCGTCGATTAGATATATCTATTAGCTGAGGTATCGCTGGTGACCGAACCCAGGTATGCCAGGTATATGTCAAGGTCAAAATAGCCGAACGCCCAAAGAACCCTTCAGATCCCTCCAAGAGCCCCATTATGAAAGAGCGCGGGGGCATAAAAATGGCGTGAGCATATCTAGTAACAAATCAACAGGGACTAAGTGCCCGCGTTCAGTGCTGACGTATGACCGAAGGGCAGCGGCCCATCAGCTCTCCGCCTCTTCTTCTTCTTCTTTGCCGGCATTGCCACGATGATGTTCCATTCCTCCAGCCTTTTTCTATCCCAGAATACGTAACCCCAATCCAATAACTCGTGATTGTCAACGACACTCAAGTAACGGATATCCTGCACGTCCCACATATCCGATCCAAGGCCAAACGCGGGAATATCGTGAAGGGAACAGTACCATTTCCAACCCTCGCTGGGCTGTTCGGCTTCAGGCAGGGAGGACAGCGCGGTTAGTAGCCGCTCGTCCTCGAACGTATCAGCCGGATAGACGAGTGAATATGGGAGATATACGGAGCTGTACGCCAACCCGAACGGGTGGTGGTAACAACGATCCGTCATGTGATTGAGCACCAATTCTCGGCGTTGCTCGTATGTTTCTGCTCTGAGCACCCTTTCCAGGCAGTCGAGGCCCACGGACACAAGTGCATCGGTCGCTTTCTCATAGTCGTACGCTAAACACGCTACTTAGCATCGACGGCACGGCTGTGGCCGGGTCAAGAGCATTTACCATCTAGATGCGGAGAAGAGCGTCTGGTTCCGTTTGGAGACACCTCTCGCGAACTAAAACGTTCAAGAGTACAAGGCGAGAGGGACCGAAGCTTGATGTCGGTGTCCAACTCTGCGATGATACGGCAGCAGTGTCCAGTAACATATTTCCAGATGCTGCCCATCTCCTCCACTTCCCAGGGCGTGAACGACGGTGCGAATAACTCAACGGTCCTGAGTCGACGCCTTATTTCTCGAGGAGTTGTTTTGTACAGTAGTTGCCGATGTGACGATCTCCCGCCGTATAAGTTGCAGTACGTCTGAAAGCGGTACATTGCTCGAAAGATTCGTGTTCGCTCGGTGCGCGATAGTTGCGCGCCCTCCCCTATCGGCATTGTGATACGCTGACGGTAGTCGACTGCTATTCGCTCAAGCAACTTGTGCTGATGAAGCAGGGAGACGACTTCATCCAGGTCACGGCACAGCGGAATGTACGTAGTCCAATGTTTCATGCCGGAGCACAACGATGACGACGAGGCTGCTCCTCTTGCGTGTCGATACTGGTCGAGGAAGACGGACGCTTTTTCGGCGCCCATGTCGGGTAGGACATGGCAGTTCTTTGATCGTAAAGTTGCCAGCGCATCGACGATGATATCGTGCCCGATTTCATTCACGACGACAGAACCCAGCAGGCCTTGTCTAGCTTTCAGATAGTCATTGTGGAAAGTAGGCGATGCGTAGATGAGTGATCGCAGCGAGAGCACGTCTGGTAGACTCTGTAAGACCTGAATGCGCAGCTCCGCGGGTAAAAATTCGAAGGAACTTCCAGCCTGAGAAGAAGTCAGCAAAGACAGGATCTTTTGATTTGGCAGCGTACCATAGAGTCGGACGATGGAGGTAAGTTGTTGAGTTGTTGCTTTCGAAAGCGTTGCTCGCCGGTGGATGTTTTATTTGAATAGGGTGTAGTAATCCAAGCTGTAGAAGTCTACACTACCTACACGAGCGCAGCTATATACTAGGTAGTCTACCTCTGAGTCACATGCCCTAAGCCTTGAGTGACTAGTCAGGATTACATAACCCTAATTCATACAAAGGGTACGTTTTAGGTATCCGCCCCAAGTGCTATTCAGACTCTTCAGTATTGCGGCTGAGGGGACTACAGTTACCACAACGCTTCACGCGATTAGAGATGGTGGGAGACGCGGTTGTTGAAGGTTCAAGTTCTAGATAAACAGAGAAGTATATCCTTGGCTGAGGGCTGGAACACCTCATCAGTGCACGTTCTATTACCGAACCAACCGCCTTGTGCGGCACGATGGGATTTCGATGTTGGCATAGCGTCCTGGCTTAGATCGAGCATTTATGTTGAGATTGTGTCTCGAGTACTTGTATTGTGTTCATTTCTGGATGCCAGTTTATCGTTCTTCTGTATTTGGCCGCCTCTTTTTCGCAAGAGAAAGAATTCTGTGTCACCGTTGTCTTTGGAACAATCATTATTCGAAGTCAGACCAACTGCTCGTCTCCCTTCCAAGCCGTTATCCCCGCTACCAGACCATGTGTCGAGGAAAATTCATGGTCTCGAAAGCAGTGATGGGATGACCGCAGGCCTCGACCTCAGATACAGCCTTGCGAATGTGCCGGTCCTCGAGCCGCCATGTCAAGCTTTCGGCCCTCGCCGAGCCGATATGGCGACGCATTGCAATCCGTCGTGGCGGGGAAGCGTACGACGGTAGTCGTTCCTCGGGAGGTCTTAATCGTCCACCGGACGACCTACCAAGGGTATCCGCCAGAGGGGGAGTTTGAGCTCGACGACTACAATTCGTACAAGACCTTGCGGAAGCAGAAGGAACTCATCTAAGCGGGCTACAAGACGAAATGCCAGAAGGAATTGAGGATTGATTGATAAGGTAGAAGGTGGCAGGCACGCCTGCTAACCGTGTTTCTTTTGTCTTGCCCTAATTGCTCTGATTGACGGACCACAAAGCTAGGAAGTTACCTTACTTAGTAATGACATACTGTACAGATGCATATAAGATCTACATATTGCAGCAGATCTGTCTGCGTATGAAACGAGAGACACCTCGCAGATAGACAAATCGATATTAAAAGGGACATCCAAGTACCCATCCCATTTGTCTCCCACTCAGGTAGACAGGCTATGTAGATTTCGTATATGTCAGAAGTATCCCTAGATAGCTACATGCCAACCCGGCCCAACTCCTCTCCCTCCTAACGCCTTGGTATATCGGTTATGAACCTGCAGAAGAATGTATTGCCACGGGAAATGGGCAGGTGGCAACTGCGATGCTATCGCACCAACCTGCCCCGGGCGGTAAATATTTGATCGAAAGATTCTGTCGCTAGTTGTTCTCGTCATTTTGTACTTGATAAGCCATGACCATCATCCACAACAAGAAGATAGTGCCGATCATCTCCCACGCAAAGGCCGCCTTCCAGCAATTACCTACAACAATCACCAAAATCAGCATTCTGCCCGCAGTCGCCAATGCCAAGACGGATTGTAGGAAACTTACAGATATTACTCTGCTCCAGCCAAGCCAACGTATTCAGACTCGGGCCCGTAAACTGCTCCGACTGGACGTAGAGCTGACAATTCCCATTGACGCTCCCACTCGGTCCGAACAGCTGGATGCTCGTTTCGATCAGGGCGGTCAGCCACAGGACGAACAAGATGAAGGAGCCGATAATCACGATGCCGGGGAGGAGCTGGCGCTGGCTGATGAGACTGAGGATGAGGATGAAGAAGAGGACTGCGAGGGCGGAGACGGTGACGGCGTATGGGAACAGCCTGTTGCTGGGGGTCAGCACGATCGTTCGAGGGGGGGTGTAAGGACTGAGAAAACGGATCGGACGAACCATGGTGTCCCGAGTTGCATTTGCTGTTGGACGGTCATGAAGAAGGCGAAGATCCCCAGTACGGTCGCTGATGCTGCTAGGAAGATGATGAGCCAGAAATTGAGCTGTGCTTCTGGCCAGTGGTATTTCTTCCGCCGCTCCACAACCACTACTTCCGTCATTGTGTCGGGCGAGGTGTGAAGTAGGCGGGCTCAGGTAAGAGATTATAGACAGGAAGGCTATTTGTTGTGGAGCACAGGACTTTGTTTGCGATGGGAGGTTCGAAGAGATATGTTTCCGTCTGCGTGCGCTCGTTCGATTCACGATGCCTTGAGTGCTGGTAAGGCGAATGTGAGCCCTTGGGCCGCGCTGCAGGCCTGGCCAGCTGCGACCAACCGTTTATCGTTTGTCCAGAGCTTGCGAGCATCCAATGGTGCCTGACGGCGCTGGAGGTGGGTTCTGCGTGAGCTGCCACCGGGATTGTTGGATGGTCGCGGCCACCATAGTAATCAATGGGATGCCGCCACGACGAAGTGCTGCTTTGCCGAGCGATACAGCGCAGATGGAACTGTGTCACGCTTAGGAATAGATGTAAGTAGATGGATGATGTTAATTCAGAGCTGAGCAAAGATGGTAATTGGCTTTACTAAGGAGCGACTGATTTATACTGGCAAAATCGTTCTTTTGATTATGTTTCTGTTTCTTGAACTGTAAATTGTTTATCGGAGAGGTTGGCCGCTTCGGAATTCTGGTGGCGCAGGGACACCCGAACGTCATCGTCACCATCCCCGCTAAGTTACATCAAGCGATCTCACATAAATAGATAAGGTACTTTGTACAAAGTACCTTACTCTGTACCTTAAGGTAGCTTCCGGTTAGAGTGATGTGCCAAGACAAAACGAAGCTGAAGCTGAGCTGAAGCCGAAGCTGTACGAGTATCTTACGCATGGAATCTTTGAGATGCAAATTTGATTTATTAGCTACTATCTAAAGCTTCTGATACTTGGTATTCAGTAAAAGATGAGTGCGAAGCAAATGGCTGGGAGAGAACGATATCAGGAATATCGACTGCAAGGCATAGAAAATAAAGACATCAATCGAGCGATCTCCTCCTGGCTAGTATACCTTCAACTTTTATGAGCTCCCGCTTGCTGAAAGGCCGTCAGACCCCAACATCCCTCTTCGCAATCGTTCTATAGCATATAGACAGCTACCAGACAGACCAGAAGAACCTGAAACATGTCCATAGCACTGTATCTCGTCGCGGAGCCTTCGTACGTTGCGAGAGCTGAAGGATTAACAGGCACACTGATGTTGCCACTGTTAACCGAGCCCGGGTATGGCGTGCCGCCCGAAAGTGGAGCAATTCCTCCATTGTTCGCAAGTCCACCGGGTGCGACCGACGAGGTAGAGTTCGAGTTCGACGCTCCAGTCGAGCCAGCGCTACTTCCCGAACCCGTAGCCGGTCCGATCTGGATTCCTGAACCTGATGAGCCCCCAATTTGCGGGGAGTATCCGTATCCAGATGGAGCCGCCGGAAGCGTAAGAACAATGGAAGTATACGGAGACTGGCCCGGCAAGGTCTGAGTTGCAGTCTCCACTACAGTAGTAGGAGTACCGACTGCAGTTCCGGGGATGGGAACAAGTACCGGGGTAGGGTTTCCAGGAACGAAAGAGTATCCATAACCCTGCTCGGAGCTCACCGATGGTGCAGAGGATGCGACGACAGATGCTGAAGGTGTAGACACGTGTGAAGATTGACCTGACACGGTAGCGCCGCCCACCTGGCCTATGGAGGTTGGAGCTCCCAACCCAGTAGAGCTTCCAGGTTGAACTGTCGTCGTGATCGGCCCAGCAATTAACGAGGAACCATACCCTTGAGGAGATCCCACAGAAGATCCGGCGGAGGTGACTGGAGAGGTTGAGACGGCAGAGCTGCTTGCTGGCGCAGTAGGGCTTCCTGGCTGAACTGTCGTAGTAGTAGTTGTCCCAGCTACCAATGAGGACCCATACCCTTGAGGAGATCCCACAGACGATCCGGCAGAGACTGGAGCGGCCAAGACAGCAGAGCTGCTTACTGACAGAGTAGGGCTTCCAGGCTGAACTGTCGTAGTAGTTGTCCCAGAAATCAAGGTGAACCCAGAGCCTTGAGGAGATCCCACGGGAGATGCGGTGGATGAGACTTGAGAGGCTGAGACGGCAGAGTCGTATACTGATTGGCTGCCAGCAGTGGGAATTCCAGATTGTGACGAATACCCAAACCCTTGAGGAGATCCCACAGAAGATCCGGCAGGGAAGACTCCCGGAGAGGTTGGAACGGCAGAGCTGTATACCGACGCAGTAGGGCTTCCAGGTTGAACCGTCGTAGTTGTCGTCCCAGAGATAATTGATAAACCAGATGCTTGAGGAGATCCCCCAGACGACCCGGCAGCGGAGACTGGAGAGGCTGGGACGGCAGAGTTGGACACTGATTGGCTGCCGGCAGTGAGAGCTCCAGGTTGTGCTGAATATCCATACCCAGGAGGCACACCAACGGCAGACCCAGAGGCACTGGGAGATGTCACAGTAACATAGACCGAAGGAGTGCTGATGTAGCCACCTCCGTACGCATTGCCCAGCATACCCGGTGTGTAGACTGGCACCACAGAAGTTCTTGTGCACGCTCCGCATTGAGTCATCGTCAAAGAAACAACAACAGTCGCAGGTCCCGATAAGTCGACAAACGGAGTGCTTCCTGGTTGGGAGGCAAGGCCGGAATCAGACCCAGAGGCGGAAAACGTGGACGGGCCGGTAGATACAACTACTCCGGTAGCTGGCAAAGTTGCGCCTGAGGACAAGCTGTTAGGAATCCCAGTAGCGGAGTTCGCACAAGCTCCGCATCGAGTCAATGTCAGAGTTACCACAATGGTCGTCTCGCCCGAAGAAGCAGAGCCTGGTGAGCCGCCATATTGAGGGACGAAGACTGGCACAGCGCTCGGGGCGGCAGATGGGTACGAGCCAGGGTCGACAGAAGTTCCTGTTGGCAAAGTCGAACCTTGCTGCAGGACTCCACCCGAAGATAGAGTGTTGATTGTACCTGGCACGCACGTTACGGTAACATTCTGTCCAGTTGTAGTTGCATTTCCTGCATAGCACAAGATGGATGAGTTTCCAGACCCGTTGGCCAGTGGCGAGGAAGTCATCTGAGCTGAGGGGTAAGATCCCGAGATGATTCCACCAGAGACTTGCGAGACGCCGGGGTCAACGACTGTGGAAGAGTTGTATGATCCGAAAGGTGGACTCATACCGTAGCCATAAGCCCCGGTCCCAGAAGCAGACGCGAAGCCGGAAGCCCGAGTTGACGACAGGATCAACGAGTAAACAAGGGTTCCAGGTACGCCAGTGGCATTTACTCGAAAAGGAAATCCAGAAACCGCAGTTCCAGCAGATGACAGGTACTGGGAAGCCGACGTTGGATCGAAAGCTGAAGTTGACGGAAGCACTAACGAGTAAAGCAGAGTTCCAGGTGCGCCCGTGGCATTTGCCAGCGAAGGGAAACCCAGGCTTGCAGTCCCTGCGGATGACAGGTTCTGAAGACCACCGGAAGCTGAGGTTGACGGAAGGACCAACGAGTATAGAAGCGTTCCAGGGGCGCCTGTAGCATTTGCCTGCGAAAGGAACCCCAAACTCGCAGTCCCTGCGGATGAGAGATACGGATCAGACATGGAAGTACCTGAAAGCGGTCCTGATGTAGGAGTTTGGGATCCTTCCAGAGTGGCGTTAGCGGTATTGTTCGGCCCTATCGAAGACGTCTGACCTTGGCCTGATGCAGTGTATATCGTGACCAAGACAGGATACGATGTTGCATTGCCAGTGGCCACCGACGCAACGACGGATGTAATATTAGTCGGAGACCCGGCCGCCTTATCGGTTGAGAGGGCGCTGCTCAGACTAGATGTGGCTGAACCACCCGTGGTGTTATTGGTACTTGCCGTGAAGTTAGCGGTGGAAGAGGTAGAGCCTTGAACCGGAGCGGAAACGCTTGACAGTATTGAAGCAGTAATGGTCTGCACGAGAACAGAAGAGCTCGAGGTTGCAGACGAAGCTGGGTCCGTGGCCACAATTGCATAACTCGAATTCACTGAAGAGGTAAACCCACTCCCAGGATCAGAGGAGCTCGGGGTGCTTGAAGTGGTCGAAGAGAAAGCAACGACGATAGTGGTAGTCCTATTATCTTGAGATGCGACCGAAGAGCTCGAGCTGGAGGTTGGCACTAGCAGGCTCGAAGTTGAGGAGCTTGGGTCGTAGCTACTGAGAACTACTGGTGGAAACCGAGAAGTCAGCTTGATGACACTTATATGCCTTGAAACTCGAGAGTGCAGATGGAATGCAGACTTACCAAGGGCACGAGCACGATGACCGACTAATACTACCAGTGTTAGCCAAAGCTCGGGAACGATAGGATCATAACGCAGCCAAGGGACGCCTGAGACATGGATGTGGAGGTGAAGTTGGCTTCACAGGAGATGCTCCATACCTCGAGACGTTGCAGCAGTCAAGATGTATGGAGCCACACAGGCTGCCACCACAAGCGTCTTGCCGAAGAACATGACGACGACGATAAGTGTGCTTGATGTCAATCTAGGAAACCAAAGACCCCAAAATGCCAGCGAGAAAAGGAGTGTTGACTGCAAAAGCTGCAAAACGACAGGACGAGAGCGAGTGTGATGATGGAGAAGAAAAGAAGAAATTCTTGGTGGGAGATGAAGCCTTTATATATCCAGAGCCTGAAAGTCTGCTCTCGCTAAGAGACGAGCTTTTCACTCAGCTTGAAGCAGGATGAAGGCAAGAGCTTCGAGTCATTCGGTACCTACCAGGTAGGTAACCTTGAAGGTATCACATTTCGTTTCATACGCCCGTAGTCAAGACATGGGAAGCAAGTCCCACTTCTTCGGCCAATTGGATCCCTTCCGAGTGTGGAACCTGCCGTCCTCATTTCAGATTTGACATTCTGTTCTGTCCAAATCTGTTCCTGAGTGCGGCTTAGGGCAAGCGAAAGAACCCAGAATGATGACGTGCCGCCTCCAAGTGGGAACACCTCCTTCCCAAGAACATGTAATTTCCACTGTCGAGAGGGAGGAACGAAATCAACCTCGGAAGTATCTTCTATCTTCCAGGTACTGGTCAAATAAACTGACGTACGTACCTTCCATGAGTCGAGCTCAAGAGACCCCCTGAAGGATCGGGAAGGAGCAGTTTCCTTAGCGCGTTCTCGCATGTTTATAAACAGTCTCCTCGCCCATCGACCCATTTTCTTTCTTCTTTTCCTTTTTTCTTCTTCATCATCACCACAGCATACTTCAAAAAACTTCGAATCAATCATCACTCCACCCGCTTATCCAAACATCTTATTGCTGTCCTTGCTACCGTACATCTTCCCACGTCTCGAATTCCATCCCAACCATTAAACAACAAGATGCATTTCATCAACGTCGCCGTCGTTGCTCTTATGAGCTGGATTTGCAACGCCACGGTGCTGAGAGCTGGTGAGCCTTGATCCTTTTCTGACTCGCTGAAAACTAGATCTGTTTCGAGGTCTTCACTTGTTCGATGTGCTGACTATTAGAGAAAGATTATGATCATGTCGCTCGGTTCGCTGTCCCAGAAGCTCGTGCTATCACCGATGGTGAGTCACTCTTCCAGTCATGTAGACGCGTTTCACTGACCATATTTGCTAGGTGATCTCGAGGCACGTCAAGTTCATCAAGTTGAGCTGATTCACGAGTTCGAGCTCGCTCCTCGTGCAAGTTAGTAACCTTTCCACCGCTTCCATCGCTCGATGGGTCTTGATCTCTTGCCAACTTATTCGCGTACAGCTTCGACCAATACCGTCACTGTCACCGTGACTTCGATTCCTGACTACTGCTCGACCACGTCGATGCCCGCTCTCGCATCTGCCGCTCCTCTGGCCATTCCGACCGCTGGCGTATACCCAGTTCCTCAGAACGTCACTGCCATGATGGGCACTGGAACTGGAGCAATGTCCACCTCTACCGCCTCCCAGACGTTGACTTTGTCGTCCGTCTCTCCGACCGCGCCGATCGCGACAGCGACGAGCAACGACGCGACTTCCGGTAGCTACAGTGTGTTGCTCCTGGTGGTGACTGTTGGGCTCAGCTTTGTCCATGCGATGGTGCTGGTCTAGCTGCGGTGGACCTGATGGGTGGTTGGCGCTTTCGATGGTCTTGAGCTGTCATATGGTTTTGAGCGCGACGCGTCTCTATAGCGCGGTGTTACTGACTGCGATGTATGTCGGATGGCGATGTGCTTTCTCTCGGAGTTTGTAGCCTCTGTGCCGTTGGCTTTCGTTGACAGCGTGTGGGCAGCCTCTCACGACGGCGCTTTTGTGTAGTCTTGCTAGATTAATAAATTACTTTCACTTTAGCTTCTTCGTCAGTCACAGCTTCACTTGAGAAGATGGGTTTCAATGAATATATTGTAGATTCCTGAGTACTCGACCTTGTTTCGCCAACCCATGCACCCGCTCCCTTGATTGCAAAGCTTCAGATGCCATCATGATGCCTCCTTCTTATGTACAGTGTACGGACACCCGTCAGCTATCCTGTCACGTATCAGCCTTGCGTGCAAGACCTTGGCCCCAACGCTACGGCTGGTGTAGCCGTCTTCCTCGTTGGTCTGCACAGTTGCCTCCAGCTCAGTGACAGTCGACTGCTGGGTGCCCTTGTAGGCAAGCAAACAGTCGAGATGAAAAACATGGCCACATGCAAACCCAACTAAGGTATCCGTCTCTAGAAGTCATTGTCAGCACGCTGAAGGAGTCAATGTTGACACATCGACAACCAAGAGCAGAGCTTACCCTTTTCGCCAAAGGCCTTACCACAACCAACGCAATGGCCTGGCTTCGGTTCTCTGACCGTCGATCCTTCGACCTCCGCGCCCTTCTCCGGCTGCGACACCGTTGTCCGCCGGTGTCTATCGTGGCTGACGTCGAATCTGACCCCTCTCTTCTGTCCCGCCCGCAACACATCCATGCCCATCGCCACCTCCCCTCTCAGAACCCGTGCCACGCCCTCGCTGATGCTATCCTGGATCTCGTACTCTCTGATCATGCGGCTGAGCCCTTCACGCAAACCCTCGATCTCGAGCCCTTTCGGGATGCGGCGCACGAGCGCGATGGGGTTGATGGCGGTGCCGACTTCCTCGAGCAAGACGCGGATGAAGGGCGGTTTGTCCATGGAGTATTCGAGGAGTTCGGTCCAGAGGTCCGGGTCGTCCTGGGATTTGGCGAAGGAGATGGCCTGGGAGATGTCATGGAGCCGGTCGAGGATGAGGGAGAGGGCGCGTTTGGAGTCGCCGGTTTTGGACAGGAGGTAGACGAGCTCGGGGATGTAGTTGCGTGATTCGCTGATGGCGAGGGCTTTTTCGAGCGTGTAGGAGTGGGAGGATTTGAGGAAGTCCATGAGTAGAGGCCGGTCGTACTCGGCGAAAATCTCGATGGCCGTGTCGCTGAATTCTTCCACGAGGGTTTTGCTCTCGTTGATGGTTTGGTCGGTGGATGGAAGCTGCTCGTCGGTACCATATCCTTTCCATAGTCCTCGGAGGTAGAAGTAGAGGTACGGGAGGAGACCGTCCGTCTCTCGGAGCTGAGCAATGACGGTTTGGGGATGAATGATGCCGTGTTGTGATTCTTTCACAAGTAGCTCGATTGATTCGGTCGTTGCCTTTTCCAGTTCACTGAGCTGTGCGGTCTCAGTTTGCTCCTTTGAGACTCGCAATAATATGAAACCTGGAATGTCATCCGAGAGTGTATTCAGAAGATGGTGGTCTCGTATCAGGGTCATGGCGGCGTCGGCATCTTGCAGTTTGATATAGCATTTCAAAGCCTCCCGAGGACGCCCATCGTCAATGAGCAACTTTGCCAGACAATTCATAAGGAGCCGCCAATCTCTACCCTTCTTCCCATCTTCCACCGTGTCTTCGCGGACTTCGCCCGACTTCAGTAGCCCCTCAATAGCGGCGGTAACACTTCCGATATCGAACAACTCCGAAGGCCAGGTGGAAAGGAGCTCCTCTAGTCTTAATCTGTCATATGATATGTAGTGTCCGAGGACAACCTCATATATAACCGATGGGAGCGGTGGCTGAAGCTGGGTCTTTGGGATATAGGGCGTAATCTCCTCAAATTTCCTGGCGTTGACAAATGTCCAAACCCAGCGCTCCCAGCTAGCAGCTGTTCCCAATACTCTACCGCACACTTCGCCAGCCGTTTTCCAATCCTCCGATTTCACTAATTGCTGCACCCAACGCTCGCCTATACGGCGCTTCTCTTTCTCAGCAGCAGAGTTGAAACCCTGAGCGGCAGATCCGGTTGTCTGCGAGCCATCATCTGCAAAGAAATCAACTAGGCTAGCCTGCTTAGTAGGTGTGCTTGGAATGCTTTCCGAGATTTTATCGGAAGTCGTCGTAATGGCTTCAGGATGTTCATCGATCAACTGCCAAGCCTCTTGGTACATGCAATGACTGTCGAGCCACGACAACCGATCAGAAAGATCTCGCTTCACCGCCAGAACGCAGTCGTACGGGCTATGGATCAGAATCTTCATTCCGCCATCCTGACCTATGGTTGTTGGCTGTTGGATCGTTCGACCGAGAACTTGGGAAAAGCTGGCACCACTCCCAGCTTTGGTACTAGTCTCTGCATCGTTGCTGCTTCCTTGGCTTTGAACACTGGCAGCAGAGCTAAACAGTCGCGTAGGATACGTAGCTGCGTATGTCGTTGCATACGTAGTTGCATCCCAAAGACCTCCACCGATAGCCTCAAGAGCTCCTCTGGCGGGCCCTGTTATTGTTGGTCTGGAAGGGGGATGTACTACCCCCAGATGGTAATCAGTTGCTGAAAGACCCTCGAACCGACTAACATTGAGCGCGTCGGCGCTTATTTCTTCCTTAGTATTGAGGTCGATGATCCTCAACTCTGGCTGCAATGCGTTTTTTCGATGTTGGCGTCCTCCTTTAGGCGTAGTATCTGGTGAGGAACCTTTCCGATTATCCGCATCGTCCGGTATGATATAAGCAAGAACAAGAAGCAAAGAGGGGGTATAAAGCGATAAGCCCGATATAATACAGTCCGTCCGCAACCTGAATGGTTGTTTGAGCAGTGCATCAAAAACGTGCAGTCGTATTGGATACTCACATGGATATGACTTCTGAACGTGCAACCTTTCTTTCGCCGATATCCTTCCCCACACCGGGCCCCTCGGGATGTACAATAATCATCCACACAGTGCCTCCCCAGCCTACAACAAGTTTTTCATCCTGCCTCACCTTAGAGCTCTTTCCCCCTGCATTCGGGGTTTCGGTGCCTTTTGAGGTCTTAGCTGTCTCCCAATTTGACCCAAAAGACGTGGTCGTTAGATCAACATCCGCTTCGAGGTTACTTTCGTCAATCCACTCCGCTCGAGGCTTCCATACACCAGCCATTTCATCCCACCCAGGACGGTTAGGTCGATCAATGTGGCTTATACGCTTCCATGCAGGATCGTAGTCCGCGCTCTCAATGTGTAGGTTCGAACGCATTATCTTTATTCCATGCTCATTGACCCATACTACAAACTTGCCTGAAAGCGACCATTTGATGGTGCCGATAGCACCTTCTCCAGAATGTAAAATAGTGTCTTTACCGGTGTTTGAGCCTAAGCCAATCGTCCCCAACCAGCCTGATGCAGACGCTGCCGTACTTCCTGTAGTAGTGGAACTTGAACTTGTACCGGAGCGGCCACCAGTTGTGAGTACAAGCTTCCCGGCAAGTCCTCCTGAAAGATAGGACCGATCAGTTCTGTAGTCCGGCGATAGCCCTACTGCCTGTACGGGCCGGGCGAAGTTTCGTAGTATCACATCCTTAGAGTCGATCAAAGATGTGACACAAACATTCCCGTCTATGGAGGATGTGGCTATGTGGATAGCATTAGAGGCTGTCGGAGGGACAGGAGCTGGTTTTGGGCTCCGGGGGCCGGGTGAAGTCGTTGAGGAAGCCGCGAGTGACTGTGCAGGTGACCTCTGGTGTTGTGATGTGATTCTGTCCAATGCATTTGCCTTGCCAACAGGTAAAGGGGGCGGGAATGGTGATATAGAGATTGCAGTTATGGACGCTGAGTGAGCGCGGTATACTCGTATTGGTTGGAGGGAGGGCAAGGATAAGACATGCTGTACTATGTCAGCATTTGGCCTTTTAGGGGGTGTTTTCGTCGAGCTGTGCGTACAGTGTTGCCAGAATGGGTACCAATGATCTAAGAACGTTCAGCATATGCTCCCCAGCCGCCTGGTCAGAACGCCACTGAACTGGCCGAGCATGCCGCATACCATTTTGTCTCCAGTGACCAGAAATGCGCTGGTAGCATCACCGTTGCGGTAGACAGGATCAAGGCTTTTTGTCAAGGTCAGATACTTGAGCTTCGGCTCATCTTCCTCCTCTTCTTCTTCGGCCGCATTACTACCACTGTCGGTGCTATTCTCTCCATCGTCGTTGGAATTGTCCCTAGCACGCGCAGCATTTACAATCTCGTCTGGGTCCGTCCTATCCGCTTCTGAAGCCATGCGCGCCGGTGAGAGTAGACATATGCCGAGCGTGAAGATCTACAATGCCAAATCTCGCTTCCAGCTATGTCATAGGTAGTGAACAAACTGTAAAGCTACCCTACTGTGAGAGATTTTGATACACTACCTATTTCAGTCACCGCTAAGGTCATTTGATATGCACACAGATTGCTGTTGTCGCAAGTGGTATCTTCGTTGGGTATAAGCCTGGCCTATGTTTGCGAAGATCGCCCGCCGTGGTCTGAGCTATAAATCTCCTTTCTCACAACGGCTTTATAGCTCATTCGTCCAGGGTAGCTCTAGCTTGAAACATACGAACTTTCTGAAAGGTCGACATATTCATGGCAGTCCTGTCTTACAAACACCCCGCCGCCGTGATTTCTTTTCTTCAAATGCTGCCTTACAACAACAGCGACAAGATCCGCCCCCCAATGGCGATAACGCAGAATACCAGCAGCCTCAGCAGCGCAAGGGATCAAGACTCCCAGCTGGGAAGACGTCGTTACGGCGTGTGGCGGTAGAGGCACAGAGGTCCAGAGATGGAATCACCACACCAGGCAAACCTGCCTTGAATGGACTACCGAAGGCAAAGGTCTGCCTCCCAGCCATAGCACGAAGATAACTCGCTAACAGACATCTGGTATAAGACAGTGACTGCCTACTGCGTTGCTGAACAGTTTGACCTTCCTCATGTTGTCCGGCTTCTTCAGACCAAGGGGTACAAATTGGACCCATACAGAACCGGACTATATCCCCAGGTTGTCCACATCCAAGTTCCCATCACGTCGAAGCATGCCTCAGTTGGGCCAACTGAGGGAATCCACATGGGCGAAGAAGTAGGTGATGTGTTCATATTCCCATCGGGGACTCTGGTCGCCTGGGCCTTGCCAGAGGGAACAGTCTCTTTCCTTGCCAGTCGGACTTTGTTGCCCGCAGCGGAAAATTCACACCTCGATCAACTTGAGACAGAGCATCTTGAGTATCTGGAAGATCCAAACAGAGAGAACAGCAGCATCAGAGGCGATACAATCATCCTTGGCACTAAGATACCAGCATCATCATCTCAGGAAGTATCCACTTCCACCACGGACGAAGAAACAACCAGATCTTCCACTCATAGCGCCAATGGACAGAAACTCCAGCGTCAGAATGTGGATACAGTACTAGCGAAAATTGCGTTCTCCTCCGGCTTAGCTCGATCCACCAAGCTCGCAGTGCTTGAGAGCCTTCTAAGCAATTACTTCGAGTCTACGCGATCGATACCAACCATGCTTTCACGTGGATCACGATTGCCATTCACCAGATCTTTCATTCTACGGAAGACCGGCCAGCTCCTCAGCGTTCGAGCACAGCTCAACCTGTACTCTGAGCTCACCGATTCCCTTCCCGATCTTTTCTGGGACAGCCGACATGAATTAGGCCTCGAAGGCTACTATGATCAGGTGGGACGAGCGTTAGACGTCGGGGTACGAATCAAGGTACTCAACGAGAAGATGGATTATGCACAGGAAATAGCAAGCGTCTTACGCGAACGCCTCAGTGAAAAGCATGGGTTGGTACTGGAATGGACTATCATCGCTTTGATTGCGGTGGAAGTTGGCTTTGAGGTTTTGAGGTTGTGGAAAGAGCGCAAGGAACGTCTTGAGAAGGAGATCAACTCGCAGGAGGTACGGTCTCTTGGGCGCACTAGCTAAGGCTATTCCTATACAGGAGTAAGAGTTATCTCCACTCTGGGAATGCATTATATTCACACCGAGCCAAGACCCAAGATGGTCAGTGGATCTGACTCGGCTTACGGTCAATGTGTACTGTCCACGATGGCTAGCAATGCATGGAAACCAAACTATGAAGTCCAGTCAACCCTGCTCACTCCTCGAAACTGGACGGCCAAGAGATCATAACTTTAAGGTGATATACCCCAAGAGTGTCAGTCTGAACTTCTCAGTTGTGCTTATTAGTCAGCATTCCACGCACCAATCCTTCCCATTCCTCTTCAACATCTTCGTCCTTTGGCCAATTCAATTCATTCCCTTCAATTGGAGCACAGGTCCGGCTTCACCGTTCCCACCTTCAAGAGTTTTAGGTTCCTACTTCTAGAAACACTGAATACCTACCTAGCAACGAAAGTATCCCCTAACGCCGTGAGCAAAGAGCTTGCAAGATATTGACTTCGGCTTGCTGTTTCGGTATTGCTTTGTCTCCGTTCCAGGTTGCATGATGGACAGGCGGTGTAAAAGCACTGCAATATTGCCCTCGTCTCTCGCTCCAGTTCTCAATGTACTTACTAAGACTTTCCAAGCCTATCTTACCAAGAAGTAGAGGGAGATCCCAAGCCCTCTAGTATGCTTTCGGGATATATCTCCGTTCGCATATTCTAACACGTCGAGTTTCCTTGGGACATGTCATTCGCGTGCTCAGGGCGGATTGGAGCTCCTTGTGGACCCAATCCGGTCAGAGTATCCTTACTTTCTAGACGTCTGGAATATGAAAGCGAACGATGTCACTAATTCATTCGCGACTTCCGTCTCGGCTCATCTCGCTGATGTTCGCTGAAACCTAGCAGTGATGGGTCCATTTAAGAGTTGGCATGACGGTGGAGATGTGCGAGAGCTCTTTGATCAAAGGTAAACACTGCGACACGTGCACTACCACTTCTGAAGGAAGCTTCTCAGCAACAGGATAGCAACTCAAAGAATGGATTTGAGACTCGATCGAGTGAGGTATTCAGCTACGCAAGCACGTCGCATGCCATAGCTTTGCACTTTCCACTCAGATGCACGTGAGATACTGCATGTTGAATGCACCGGCCGCTTCCTCCAAGCACAATCTCGCTCAGCAAGACGTTCGAGCCACAACCCACTCTGATTGTCGTGGAAGCAGTTTACTGCCTCTCGCGTCAGTGCTCCAATTTTGGACTGATGAATCGCTGGTGTTCAGCGCAACGCTAAGACTTACGCAACGCGTCCCGCCGCAGCAGTTCTATGATATCAACCATGTTAGCATGTACATTGGGGATACACTCGGGGCTGTGGGCTGGGACTTGACGAGGGGTAGAAGAGAGAAGGGGACGAACGTCGGAGCAGCCACACCCGGGCCGATCCTCGCAGCAATGTCGGAGAGATTTTCTGGTCAGCTTTTGATCAGGGTGCTGGTACGTTGAAGGCACCGTCAGAGGGTATGTTATGCTCTGCCTCTAGGCAATGGGATGTGTATTACGAAGACGGATACGAACATCTTGGCGCGTGATCAGGAGACCGTTAGGGGTTAGGACGTTGTCGTTTGGGCTCGGGCCTGGAGCGGCCATGACGACGGCGAAGATGAGCGCGGAGAGGAGGTAGATGAAACGCATTTTGGAGTCCGATACACTATGAAGCTAATTCTTGGACGTGTTCCGATGTGGTGGAAGTGCGGTGGTGAAGGAACAGGTTCGAAGAAGGTATGAGGGCCTGCTCTTTATAAGGGGCTTGTGAACTGCTCTTGGAGGTGTGGCAGGTGATGGTAGGGGCATGCTCCCTGTTGCTTCTCCATGAGATCTGGCGCCGCCAATTGCGACTGCGGGTGGCAGACGCAACCCCAGACGGCACACTATGCAAGGAGAATCCTTCACACGAGAGTCAACTGGCGGGCAAAAGTACCTCAGTGCGATGATTGTCCACATCAAAATTTGGAGGCAGGCAGCAGGGAACTTGGACTCTCGCATGTCTCCACTTGACAAGACAGGCTCCCTGTTGCTCCTCAGGATCAAACGCTGATAAGTGTAAGTGCAGACAGCGGATGCTACCTCAAATGACACACCATGCAAAGTGAACCCTCCACAACAGAGATCTCTGGCAGACATGAATACCTCAGTGCATTGGTCGTCCACATTATCATCGCGGACAAGGCCGCGGGGAAGTTTGAGTCTCACACGTCTCGACTCGACGAGGATGTCCTCGAAATCGCCGAGAACTGACAGCTCGTGGAATCATAACAGATATTGACACGCAGACATTGACACGGAGACATGAACACGCAGACATCAACATCACTCCTCCCCCCAGGCCCAACGGCATACATTGATCCACCGTTGATGCAAACATTCAAACTGTGGGGAAGGCTGACCGGCAGGCCAACTGGCTGAAAAGGGGCTCTGGGAACATCCCATCCTTCGGCCCTACGGACTGGACGGCTTCCGCCTATGACCGATTCCCGGCTTGTAGCAATCTCAAGTAGGCAGCTGAATGTTCATGGAGCAGGAGCCATGCAAGTCAGATTGCAGGTCATTGTCTAGTCCGATTTGTGGTTTGTGGTTTGGATTGACATATACTTGTAGTCCTGATTTACCTTACCTTAGGTAGTACCTTAGGTAGTACCTTAAGGTATGGTTGACGACGTGAAGATAAGCATTCAACGGGAGCTTGGCAAGCGCCCCACTAAGGTATAGAGCTGGTCTTAACCTTACAGTACTAGAGAACTTTTGCAAAGTGCAAATAATTTTTTGCACTTCAGAATTTACAATACTAGCGTGTAATTATCTTCCAAAAGTAATCAGTTCAGGGTCCACCAACTGTAAATGAAGTGTAAAAAGTATAAA
>JAABUJ010000806.1_pt1 | contig 55173 bp, 46 predicted proteins | sample 5559131 | NCBI WGS metagenome assembly JAABUJ01 (sample SAMN10711875, study PRJNA513366) | rock metagenome | isolation source: Antarctica rocks | place: Antarctica: Victoria Land, Mt New Zealand nord | collected 2016-01-07
TGATGGTTTCCGGCGATCAGGGCCAGACCTTCACCACCGTTCCGCTGCCCTTCAAACTGGGCAGCAACGATGCGGGCCGGTTCGCGGGCGAGCGGCTCAGCGTAGACCCCAATCTCGGTAGCCATATCTACTTCGGCTCGCGCCTGAACGGCTTGTGGGAGAGCAAAGACACTGGCTCCACCTGGAGTCAGGTCTCCAGCTTTCCAGTCACCGGGTCCGTCAATCCAGACCCATCCTCCACCGGCGGAGTTATCTTTGAGGACTTCATAAAAAGCAGCGGAAGCGGTGGTTCGCCCACTCCAATTGTTTACGCTGGCGTCGACGACAGTACCGTCTCAGCACTGTACATCTCAACCGACGCGGGCAAATCCTGGGCTGCCGTCTCAGGCCAACCCACTGGAATGTTCCTCAATCGTGGCGTCCTCGGTAACGATGGCAACCTTTACTTGTCCTACAGCAACAATCTCGGGCCAGCCGGTGCAACGCAGGGCAGCATCTGGCGCTATACCCTTCCCACCCAGTTCACACCCATTGGTACGTGGAAGGATATAACTCCAATCCCGTCGTTCAACTTCAACTCGCACTCCATTGGCTACGGTTCCGTCACCGTCGATCCCGAGCGTCCGGGCGTCATCATGGCCACGACACTCGACCTCTACTATCTTCACGACGACATCTTCCGGGGCCTGGACGGCGGCAACTCCTGGTTTGATCTTGGAGCCAATCAGGCGCGCGATAGCTCCCTCAGTCCCTGGCTGAACTTCGGTCAGTCTTCAGCGCCTATCGGCAACTGGCTTGTGTCGATCGTGATCGATCCTTACGACTCCAATCACGTGCTCTACGGAACTGGCCAGACTATCTGGGAGACTGCCAATGCAACCGCAGCTGACGCCACCTCAACCAGCCCCGGTACAACGGTCGCAGGCGTCTCGCCGACATCCTGGAAGGTAGGCGCGAACGGGCTCGAAGAAACGGTCGTGCTCGATCTGATCAGCCCACCAGCCGGTGCCAGCGTCCTTAGCGCGGTGCGCGACATCGGCGGGTTCACTCACACTGACCTCCATTCGTCACCCGCTCAGGGCATGCAGAAGACTCCGATCTTCACTGATACCACCAGTCTAGACTTCGCCCAGAATGCGCCTGGAATCATCGTGCGCGTGGGTATGGGCTCGAGCACACAGCAGTACGGTGCCTACTCGGGCGACGGCGGCAACAGTTGGACGCCGTTTCACAGTCAGGCGGGCTCTCTAGCGGGAGGAGGATCCATCGCGGTATCGACCAACGGCGCAACTTTCGTCTGGGCTCCCAGTGACACAGCTGTCGCATATTCCAGCGATGGTGGCACCACCTGGAATCCATCCTTCGGCGCTCCTTCCAAACTCAAGGTCATAGCGGATCGCGTCAACCCGAAGAAGTTTTATATGTATAGCCCGACTGCGGGAATCCTCTACGGCACCCTGGATGGTGGCGCCAACTTTGCTCCGCTCGCCAGCAACCTTCCACTCAAAAGCGTACTCAGAGCCTCCTTTGCTGCTGAAGGCGACCTCTGGCTTGCAACCCCGACAGGTCTGCTCCACTCCCGCGACTCAGGAGTCACGTTCAGTGCTGTCGCGAACACGCAGGAAGCCTATGATGTCTCCTTCGGCAAAGCCGCTCCCAACGCTGGCTATCCAGCTATCTATATGTACGGGCGACTCAGTGGTGTTCAAGGTATTTTCCGGTCCGTTGATTCTGCTGCAACCTGGGTGACGGTTACAGACCCCACCCATCAGTACGGCGACATCAATGTCATAGCGGCAGATCCCAAGGTCTTCGGCCGCATCTACCTCGGCACCAGTGGGCGTGGCGTCATCTACGGCGATTCTCTCCCCTGAATAGGAAAGCATCGCCTGTCAGCAGCGATTGTTTGCATCTTCGGTGTAGTGGGCCTTCTATGGTGCGGACTGAGGAGAACAGGTTCAAGAATTCGGCCGTCGAAAGCAGAATCTGAGTAAAAATGATTAATTTATTTTTTTCAGACGATTTTAAGACTCAAGAAGAATGTTCCGTATCTAACATGGGCTGAATCAACAGTGGCTGGACAATCATCCCATTTTTACCCGCTGAGTTGGAGAAATCGTCGCGCGAATTGTTGGGAATCCTGCGGGCAACTTATCCTAAACGCCCTGCAATTACCTGATTTTGCAAGGTAGCATCTATTCATGATTACTAGATTACGTACTTCTCTCCCCGGAACACTGAAAATGCTAGCTCTCGGTTCCATAGCTGCTCTTGCCTTTTCCGCCACTCTCGCCGCCACGCCGGCCCAGGCACAAGGCACCGGGTATTGGAGCACGAGCGGCAATCGCATCGTCGATTCCACCGGCAAGCAGGTCCGCATCAGCGGAGTCAACTGGTACGGCTTTGAGACTACGGCCAAGGTCCCTCACGGTCTTTACAGCCAGGACTACCACAGCATCCTGAACACCATCCATTCCCTCGGCTATAACACCATCCGGTTGCCGTTCTCGAACTACATGGTCGAGAATCCGGTTGTTTCGTCCAACATCGGCTATTCGAACGGAAGCGGCGCAATCAACTCCGACCTCCAAGGCCTGAACTCGCTGCAAGTGATGGACAAGATTATCGCCGCAGCCGGCGCGACTGGCCTGAAGGTCATCCTTGACAATCACCGCTCTGAAGCTGGCGACAGCGCAGAGGGCAACGGCCTCTGGTATACCAGTGCCTACCCTGAATCGAACTGGATTGCCGATTGGCAGACCTTGGTTCGCCGGTACTCCAGCTACACCGATTCCAGCGGCAACCCAACCGTAATCGGCCTTGACCTCCGCAACGAACCGCATAACGCAACCAGCGGCGGTGCCTGCTGGACAGGAGACTCCAGCGCGTCCGGCTGCCCCACCAGCAACTCCGCCCACAACTGGCCCGCTGCTGCCGAGCGCGCAGCCTCTGCGGTTCAGAGCATCAACTCCAGGTTGCTCATCTTCGTCGAAGGAACCGATGAGTACAACAACGACTACGGCTGGTGGGGAGGCAATCTTGAGGGTGCCCGAGCGAACCCTGTGCAACTGAACACGCCCGGCAAGCTCGTCTACTCAGCCCATGACTACGGCCCGCACGAATACGGTCAGCAGTGGTTCAACTCCAGCACAACCTCTGCCTCTCTCCAGGCGGTCTGGACAAAGTACTGGGCTTATCTGAGCCTCGATGGCACCGCTCCCGTTTGGCTCGGTGAGTTCGGAACCACCAACGCAGACAGCGACATTCAGAACAATGCGCAGGGCAGCCAGGGTCAATGGTTCAGCAGTCTCGTCAGCTTCCTGGGAAACAATCCCAATCTAAGCTGGACCTATTGGGCGCTCAATGGTGAAGACAGCTATGGTCTGCTCGACGGCAACTACGACTCCACACCCGCAAGTGCACAGAAGCAGCAGTTACTGGCTTCCATTCAATCCGGCCAGGGCACGCCCACATCAACCTCTTGCTCGATTACCCCTGCAGCACCGGCGAGCGCATCTGCAAAGGCGTCCTCCGCCAGTCAGATCGGTTTAACCTGGACCGCGGTACAGTCCCCCACAAGCTGTTCTGCGACTTATAGCGTCTTCCGCAGCACAGCTTCGGCCTTCACTCCCGGCTCAGGCAATCAGGTTGCTTCCGGCCTAACCGCCCCTAGCTTCAACGATTATGGTCTGAATGCATCTACGACTTACTATTACGCCGTGAGAGCGATCGATGCTCATGGTTCTTCCGCCTCTGCAACAGCGAGTGCGCAGACCGCAGCCGCCACTTCATCTGGCTCTGCAAGCTGCCACGTCGCTTTCGCCATCACCAACCAATGGCCCGGCGGCTTCCAGGCTTCTGTTTCCATCTCGAACACAGGCTCTACTCCCGTGAATGGGTGGATTCTCAAATGGAGCTTTGCTAATGGCCAGAAGGTTTCTAACCTCTGGAACGCAAACTGGGCCCAGTCCGGAGCAACTGTCTCGGCATCCAGCCTGAGCTACAACGGAACCATCCCAACTCACGGCAACTACAACGGGGTTGGCTTCACGGGAAGCGCGTCGCAGGCTAACTCGATTCCCACCAGCTTCACTCTGAATGGTGCAGCGTGTCAGTAGCTTGAAAAAACTCGAGCGGGCTGTATGCCAAGGATGTAGTCCTAAGGCCGCAGCCCGCTTCAGTTCTCACATTCCTGACGGATACCGCACGCCGAACATCTGCAGCTTTGGTGGCCCGGGCAGGAGTCCAACCTGCGACCTTCGCGTTAGGAGTGCGCTGCTCTATGCAACTGAGCTACCGGGCCACACAGCCCTAGTCTAACCCACCCCGGTGATAAACTTGACCTCAGCCCTATGCCATCCATCACGCGCAGAAAATCCGTCAACGTCAATATCGGTGGGGTTATCGTAGGCTCAGACGCACCGGTCGTGGTGCAGTCCATGACCAATACCGACACCGCTGACGTTGAAAGCTCCATTCAGCAGATCGCCGCGCTCGCCCGCGCCGGCTCCGAGATGGTTCGCGTCACCGTGAACAACGACGAAGCCGCCAAAGCCGTTCCCGCCATCGTCGCCGGCATCGCCGCCAAGGGCTGGAACACGCCCATCATCGGCGACTTCCATTACAACGGTCACCTGCTGCTGCGCAAATATCCCGAGTGCGCCCGCGCACTCGCCAAGTACCGCATCAACCCCGGCAATGTCTCCATCGGACGCAAGGATGATGACAACTTCCGCACCATGATCGAAGTCGCAGTCGAACACCAGAAGCCCGTTCGCATCGGCGTCAACTGGGGCTCGCTCGACCAGGCCCTGCTCACCCGCATGATGGACGAGAACTCGAGATCGTCCGAGCCAAAAGCCGCCCGCGACGTCATGATGGAAGCAATGGTCGTTTCGGCGCTCGACAATGCCTCCGCGGCCGAGCGCTATGGTCTGCGCCGCGATCAGATCATCCTCTCCGCTAAAGTTTCAGGCGTCCGCGATCTGATCGACGTCTACACCGAACTCGCCCGCCGCTGCGACTACGCGCTTCACCTCGGACTCACAGAAGCAGGCATGGGCATGAAGGGCGTGGTCGCCTCAACAGCCGGTCTCAGTCCGCTGTTGCTCGCCGGCATAGGCGACACCATCCGCGTCTCGCTCACGCCCACGCCGGGCGGCGACCGCTCGGAAGAGGTTCGCTGCGGGCAGCAGATTTTGCAGTCGCTCGGCATCCGCAGTTTCATGCCGCAGGTCACTTCCTGCCCCGGCTGCGGCCGCACCACCTCCACCTACTTTCAGGAACTCGCCGAACGCATCCAGGGCTATCTGGTTGAGTCCATGCCTGAATGGAAACAGCAGTATCCTGGCGTTGAGGAGTTGAAACTGGCCGTGATGGGCTGCATCGTCAACGGGCCCGGCGAGAGCAAACATGCCAACATCGGCATCTCCCTTCCGGGCACGTTCGAAGACCCCAAAGCGCCGGTCTACGTCGATGGCAAGCTGCTCAGGACTCTCAAGGGCGATCGCATCGTCGAAGAGTTCCAGGTCATCCTCGACGAGTACGTCCACGAGCGCTACGGCAACGGATTCACCGGTTTGCCGAAAGCCACCGCCGAGACGCCCAACACCGTCCACGCCGACGACGTCCAAGACTCCATAGCACCCGAAGCCAAGCCCGTCGAACCGCCAGTCTTCTCCGTCCTCCCCTGACGAATCCGCGTTTCGTGCCTTGTTCTTTAGCTGTCATTCCCGAAGGGAATCTGCGTCTTCAGTTCCACCAATCAGAAAGCCCACTTACAGCAGCGTATCCGTGTTCGCCCGCAACTCCGCCAGCGAGTAGAACGTTCCGCGCCAGATTACGCCGCCCTGCCTGAGCGTCAGGAACATCGAACGCAGCAGCGTGTAGATAAACACCGTAATCGCGTAGGGCGCAAGCAGAACGTTCCACGCAGGCAGATTCGAAATCCGCCGCAGCAAAACATAGCCGCAGGTCATCGCAGCCACCGACGCAATGCCCGGTAACATGAACCCCGGTACAAAGACCTCTACGAAAGGTGCGAGGCAAAACACAGCCAGCCACCCAACCCCGCAGAACACCAGGGAGATGTGGTAGTTGAACACGGAAAATATATTTTTCGTCATCACGCTCACCAAGCCCGCTGTCCCAGCCGCCCAGTGCACCTGCACCATGTCGATCCCGAACGCCACCCGCGCCCTGAAGCCAGCACGTTTCATCCTGCGTGCGAGCGTAAGATCTTCAAGCACCGCCAACGGGAATGCCGCAAATCCACCCAATTCCTGGTACGCCGAAGCGCGTACCAGGTTAAAGGCCCCGATCCCCAACGCATCGCGCGTCTTGGGTTTGGCCACGCGCCAGGCCCGCGCCGCCCACAATCCTAAAACCTGGAAGTAGCCCAGCACCGCTGCCTCATCCCAACGCTGGCTGACCATCGTCGGAGCCAGCACCATGTGGTCTGCATCGCTCGCCCTGGCGTAGGCCAGCGAGCGCCGCAGCGCGTCAGTCCGGAACCAAATATCCGCATCCGTGAACAGAAGGTACGTCGCACCGTATCGCGCAATCGCCTCCTCAGCCGCCACATGCATGGCATGGCTCTTGCCCAGCCACCCGGCTGGAAGCTCGGAAATATGCATCACCCGCATGCGTTGCGGGTTAGCGGCAGCCAGCCCGTCGAGTTCAGCGCCCGTGCCGTCGGTGGACCGGTCATCCACGGCAATCACGTGTAAATTCGCATAATCCTGCGCCAGCAAACTTTCCACACAGGTACGCACATGTTTCTGCTCGTTGCGCGCCGGAACCACGACCACGAGCTGCGGATTACCCACAGGCTCCTGATCGAACTCCGGCAACGCCAGGTTGGCAACCTTTGGCAACCCCAGGTACGCGGCAATCACGCGCGACGTCCAGCTCAGCGCGACCACCCAGGCCGCGACCTGAGCTGCAAGAAGAATACGCATAGACTTTAGAATCTCATCTCGTGCCCTTCGGTTGTCATTCCCAAAGGGAATATGCGTTTGCCGGTGCCGTTGGCAGAATCAAATCTGCGTCTGCTCTATACAAGAGGTTCAGCCGAATTCTCCAGGGGAGGCGCAACGTGCGCACCCATAAAGAAGATAGCCGCGGCAATGATCAGCGTAATCAGCGTAGATCCAAGCCCAACCGAAAGGTTGCTATGGTCGCTGATGATGCCAATGATCTTGGGCGAAGGCGCATCCCCCAGCAGATGAATGATCAGCAACTGCCCCGCCAGCGCCGTAGCCCGCACCCGCGGCGAAACCGCATTCACCGTCGCCGCGTTCACCGGTCCGCTGCCCATAAAGATAAGAAAGATCGCCAATGCGAGCGAAGGCAACGTTAGCCCTCGCGGCCCAAAGAAGCACACCAGCGCGGGCGGCAAGGCCAGGATGGCACCCCACGCCGGAACAAGGTAGAGCGCCGCGGCGTTTCTCTTCGACCACTTCTGTGCCAGCGTCCCACCTGCAATCGTTCCCAGCAGACCCGCCGCGACCGTGATCGCGCCCATGATGAATCCGGCTGACTGCTGCGAACGCCCATCCACGCGCTCGAGAAAACTCGGCATCCACCACGAGATTCCGCCAAGCGTAAACGTCACCATCGCGTACCCGCCAATCGAGCACAGATACGGTTTGTTCCTGAGCAGCGACAGCACGATTCCCTTCTCAAGCTTTGCCTTGCCCGTCGGCTGCGCGGCCCGTGCGGGCTCTTTCATGATCAGCGCAATCAGCAACGCGATAGCAATGCCCGGCACCGCCGAAACGACAAAGGACTTTCGCCAGCCGAAGTGCTGCCCAACAAATCCCCCCGTCAGGTAACCAAGCGCCGCCCCTACAGGAACCGCGATATTGAAGATGGTCAACACGCGGTTGCGCTGGTCTTCCGGATAGAAATCCGCCAGCATCGCCGGCGCGAAGATGCCGAAGCTCGCCTCGCCAATCCCGAGTGCCGCATGGCGCAGGTTCAGCGAGTCATAGGAGTGGACAAACGCCGTCAGCAGGTTGATCGACGACCAGAACAGCGCCGCCACCACGATCATCGGCTTACGTGGAAAGCGATCGCCCAGCCAGCCCGTAATCGGCGCCGCAGCCATGTACGCCAGCATGAACCAGAGCGTCAGCGACCCAATTTGCGAGTCCGACACATGGAACTCGCCCTTGATCTGATCCTGCACACCCGGCAAGATGTAACGGTCGATGTAGTTGACAAAGTTCAGCGCCGTCAACAGCACCAGCGCTACTGTCGCACCTGCGACCGGCGCTGCCTTAGGCGCACTCAGACGTGATTCATTCGCCATCTCTGCGGAAGCATAGCAGGTACGCTTCCGCCGCAAGTTCAATCGCGCGGAGGAGTTGAATTCTCCGGCCGAGGATACGTCGCAGTCACCACAGTTGAAATCCCGCCACGCGGCCTGAAGTCGCCCTTCACCACAGCCCACACCGGCTGCGTGGCCTTCACAATATCGTTTAGCACCTGGTTCGCAATATTCTCCTGAAAGATCCCCAGGTTGCGATACTCAAATAGATACTCCTTCAGCGACTTCAGTTCCAGGCATCCCCGGTCCGGCATATAGCGGATGGTCAACACACCGAAATCCGGCAGTCCGGTCTTCGGACAGATAGACGTAAATTCCGGATCGTCGATCAGGATTTCATACGCCTTAAATTGGTTCGCAAACGTATCGATGGAAGGGAAAACGTGGTCCAGCCCTGAGGCTGCGTGGTCGTCGGTATAGCCGGTCTTCTGGGTGCGCATACTCTCAATTTTATCGCGTCCATCCAGTGCGTACGCGGGCTACCGACTAGGGCAGATGCACCACGAAACCCGTGCTCACGCTGGCCAGCGGATAATTGTGTCCATTGCCGTCGATGCCGCCGTAGCCCAGCTCAACCGCGCGCCAGTCCAGAATCGGCAGCAGCTTGATATCAACGCCCGCATACCCGTGATATTCGAACCCGTTGCTCAGGTTCGGACTCAACCCAAAGTCCGACCGTCCCAAACCTGCGGATGCCTGCAAGTACGGCTTAAGTTGAAGCAGCTTGATTGGGGAATGGAACGAAACGCGCACACCCCCCAGAAAGGAATTGATGTGGGTCCCAGCGCCGAGAAAGTCCGCATCCGCACCGCGCTTGGTTTGTAGAAGCGAACCGCGCAGGTCCACTCCTACGCGCACCGGACCAACGTTCCTGAAATCGTAGAAAACACCCAGAACCCCGCCCACAGGACTCGTGCTTTTCAATTTCTGACCGGTAACAAGCGAGGGCTGGCCCGTTAGGTTGCTGATCCGCGTGCCGTCGAACAAACCGTACGCCCCAAGCTGTGCTGCGGCGATCTTTGGAAGACAGGACAACAGAACGAGAGACAACAACGGGGCGAGCAGGGACGGTTTACGCATGTAACTCCAGTTTAGCGGAAAAGGTTGAAGCCCAACACTGCCCAAAGAAATGGCCCGGAGCAAAACTCCGAGCCATCGCACACCAAAACCCTGGCGCTTAGTTGCGACGTCCAAGCGTAGGACGATTCGTCCCTGCATTCGGATCATTCGGATCACCCGTCTTCGTCGTACCGGCATCCGCGCGCCGCAGCGAAGGTCCGCTGCCATTCTTCTTGCCGTTGATCTTGCGCTTGTTCTCGATACGCGCCAGCCTCGCCTTCACATCGTCAAACTCCGACGTGGTCACAATGTACTCGCTCTTCGCGGGCAAAATGGTCGCGATCTCATCTTCCGTAGCGGCAATCCGGTTCGGCGTCTGTGGATGGTCGGAAAACGCCTTCGATAAAATGCCCGGCTTATGTTTCTCAAGTGCGTCGATCTTCTCAAACATCGTAATGAACGCCTGCGGATCGTAGCCCGCCTTATACATATATTGCACGCCCAGGTAATCCGCCTCAGCCTCATCCGTGCGGCTGAACTTCAGGAACGTCAGCGGAATCGCAAGCTGCGTCGCTTCGTAAATACCGTATCCGGTCCACGTGCCTTCCGTCATGATCATCAGCGGAATCGATCCGATCTGCGCGTAGTTCTGCTTGGTCTGCTGGCGCGCCGCATGGTGCGCCACGACGTGCGAAATCTCGTGTGCCATCACTCCGGCAAGCTCCGCCTCTTCATCCGCCGCCATGATCAGACCGGAGTTCACATAGAAGAAACCGCCCGGCAAAGCCATCGCGTTGATCTCGTCCGAGTCGATCACCTTGATCGTGAACGGCACCTTTGCATCCGAATTCTTCACCAGATTCTGCCCGATGCGGTTCACATACTCCACAATCACTGGATCTGTAATCAGGTGCGCCGATTTCTCGATCTCCATCGAGTATTGCTTGCCAACTCCAATCTCCCAGTTAGTCGAGTACCAATTGCCCAGCCCGCGCCCCCCGATATTGCGCGTGCCAATCGCATTGACGTCCTCTTCGCTGCCCTTCTTGATATGTGGATTCAAATCCTCGCCGGGAGAAGGCAAGGAGTCGGCCGCCGGGTTCGCCGCAACGTCAACCTTCTTATCCTTCTTATCCTTTTTGTTCTTCTTTGCATCCTGCGGCGTCGTCGCGTCAGGCGTTGTGCCGGATGGAACTGGAGAAGCCGTTCCCGCCGGATTCTTGCCAGCAGGCACAGACGGGGTCTGGCCAGGTGTCCCCGGCGTTGCACCGGGAGGCGTTGCACCAGGCATCGGCGCAATCTGCGCACAGGCAGCACCCGAGATGGAAAGAGAAAGGACTGCGGCTAAACCAAATCTGCCAAGTGGACGCATGCGTGGGCTCCCGGAACCGCCTTCCAATCCACCCGGAACGCAGCTCTACACGTCATTAGACGCCCAAACCGGGCCAAAGTCACAGCAACCCGCCGTTGCCACCAGTGCGGCGCTTCAGAACAGATCACCAGGTGTTGTACGTGGTCCCGTCCGTCCCAATTTGCTGCGACCCCGAATGCACATCATCCATTCCGCCCTGCTGGGTCTCATCCACGGAGGTAAACGAATCGCTTTGCGCGGGCATCCACGTATCCGACCGGTGGGTCATCGGATCTTCCGGCAGCTTCTTTAAATATCCGGCCTGCACCAAATCATCGAGCGTCTGCGGAGCCTTCTGCTTGTCGATCGTGTAGCTGTCAATCGCTGACCGCATCGTATGCAGGTCTTCGCGCAGCACGGCCTCACGCGCACGCTGCACATTCTTGGTGAACGAAGGAATTGCAATCGCAGCCAGAATCCCGATGATGACCATCACCACCATCAGCTCCAGCAGCGTAAAGCCGCCTTCTCTGCGCCGCAGCCGAATTGGAGTTCCGCTCACCATGTGTTGTACTTCGTCCCATCCAGCGCCGTGCCGGGCGACTTCGAATGCACGTCGAAGACGTTCTGTCCGCCCCACGTGTCCGAGTCCGTGTCATCCTGCATCGAGTTCAGATTCCACTCCGCCGTTCCGGTCATCGGGTCCACCGGGATCGCACGCAAAAACTTGACCCGCTTCTCGCCAATGGTGACACCTTTCACCAGCGTCTCCAGATCCGGCGGATAGTTGAAGGAATCGACCTTGGTCTGCATCTGTCCGCCGCTTAACTTGGCCGCGTCGTAGTAGTTGTCGATTGCTTTACGCATCGTCCACAGGTCCGCCCGCAACTCTCGCTCCTTGGCGCGTTTCACTTCATACTTTGCGACCGGCACAGCTGCGGTCGCCAGTATTGAAAGGATCGCGATCGTAATGATCAGTTCGACCAGCGTAACGCCCGCGTCCCTGCTCACTCGATTCGGCAGCAACACACGCCCGCAGACTCGCGACGCCTTCTGCTCCAGACACAGCCTCATTGCACATGCACGACAGCCTGCGAGCCGACCGCAGCCAGGTTATTCTGCTGGTTGTCCTTCGCTCCAACCTTCACCAGCGAGATATTGCCGTCACCCGGCGCGATTGCCTTGAAGGTCAGCGTGCAGAGGTTACCCTGCCCCGTGACTCCACTGGAGGAAGGCGGACGCGTCGTTGAGATTGAAACCAGACCCGTCGCGGCGTCGTCCCGGTGCACCAGGGCCACTGCCTTCCCGTCCTGCGAAAGAAAATTGCCCGCGTCCACATTCACCAGTTGCATCACACGCGGGTTGTACTGCACCTGCATCGGCACGGCGAAGACGTTCGTAGCATTCGCCAGCATTACCGCTACCTGGAAGGTGCTTCCTACCTGCTGATTAGCATTGGCAGGAACAACGGACAAACTCACCGGTCCGCCCGGCACAGGCTGCGCACCTCCGGTCGGATTTACCGCTGCCGGTGCTGCACCCGCCGCAGAAGGGGTCTGCTGCTGGCCATCCTGATGCATTGTCTGCAATGCAGCCGTCGCGGCGTTTGCCGCTGAGGAAGTCAGCGCCGGAGTAGCCGGATTCCGCACCAGGCCAGGAGTGTTCGGCCCGCCCTCTGCTTGCGTTGAATCTTCGTCGACGTGACGCAAAGCAATCGAGCTGTTGGTACCGGTATCGATAGCCGCCGTATTCAAACGTGTAATGACCGACTCGCGCACGATGTGCGGAATGACGAGGAAAACAATCTCGTCGTCCTGAACTTCCTTGCTCTGGCTCGAAAAGAAGAACTTGAAGAACGGAATCTCGCCCAGCCCCGGCGTTCCATTCACGTTTTTATTGTCCTGCTTGGTCAGGATGCCCGCCAGGATCGAGGGCTCGCCCTCTTTCAACTGAATTACCTGTTCGAGTAGGCGCTGGCCGATGATTGGCTCGGTCACTCCACTGATCGTCTGCGACCCGTTCTGCTGTGAGACCTCGACCTTCATCTTCAAGGAGATCTCGCGATCGAGATGAACAGTCGGCGTAATGTCGATGTTCACGCCCACATCCACAAACTGGAACTGCGTCTGCACGCCCAGGTTGGCCACTCCCGTCGCCACGCCCGCTGAGTAGCTGCCGGTAGCAATTGGAATCTTCTGGCCAATCTTCAGCGTGGCCCGCTGCCCGTCAGTCGCGCGAATTCGCGGGTTCTGCAGCACCCGGGTATCGATGTCGGAGAGCAGCGCATTCAGGGTTCCGCCGGAGACCGACACAGCGAAATCGGTCGCATTCAGATGCGACAAATTGTTCAGAGAGAGGTTCGTTGCGTTCGTCGTCGGGGTTGTGCCAACTGCGGTGGTCGAAGTCGTAGGAAGCTGCGGGGTCAGCCCAATTGAGGTCGGCAGCGTGATTCCAAGGTTCCGGATCTTGTCCTTGTTTACCTCGAGCACGGCCACGTCCATTACGACTTCCGCCTTGGCGCGATCGAAGTCGTTGATTAGCTTCTGTGCCAGCAGCAGCTGGTCCGTCGTAGCGCGAATCACAATCGCATTCTGCGAAGGCACCAGGTAAAGGTGGGCCGAGGGGTCGAGCAGCAGCCGCAGCCCCGTAAGAATCTCGTTACCGTCGTTCGGCTGCGAAGAATTGGACAGGTAAAAGGTCTGGACCGCCAGGTCCTGAATGTCGTTGCGCTTCGTGTGCGTATCCTGCGCGACAAAAATAGTGTTCTCGGTCACTGGCTTATAAAAGGTACCCGAGATCGTTCCCACAATCCGCAGCGCGTCGGATAGAGTAACGTTCGTCAGATCGACCGGAATCCGCTTGGACGTATAGTCGGGGTCGAACAGAACATTCAGACCCGCCAGCTTGCCGATCGCCTGATAGATTACCTTTGTATCTTCGACCATGTGCAGCGTGATAGCGTCGTTGGACACGGGCTTCAACTGCACCGGCCCAGCCAGGTTGCCGATGCTCTCCAGCATCTCGTGCTGGTGCGACATCTCCTCGTCTTCAGCCTTCGCGGCCGCGCCCGTAGCCGTCGGTGGAGGCTGCTGCCTCTGCGTGATCTCGATCTCCTGGTGCGCCGCCTGATTGGAAGGATCGATCTCCAGCGCCCGCATAAATTGCTGGATCGCGCCGGTGTAATCGCCACTCTGCCGCAGCAGACGCCCACGGTCGACATGTTGAATGGACGCTAGAGGACGGATCCGTTCCAGGTGCGTTTTGTAGCGAAGGTCTTTCGGCTTCTTCAGGTTCGCCTGGCGATAGTCTTCAAACGCTGCGTCATAATCCTGACGAAGTTCCGCCGATGCGCCACGCTTGTTCCATGTACTGGCCGACTGCGCGGCTGCCGATGAACCCAGCAGTGGAAAGCTGACCAGCAGCAGAAGCAAGGAAGCAGCAAACTCAAAACCAAGCTTGAGTGCGACCGCTGGCGTACCAGAAACGACATTTGACCGACGGCTCATGCTGGTTGTATTCGCTTTCTTTGCACGCTTGCTCCACCATCCGAGTCTCGTGCAGCTGTTCAAAGTACACTTTGACAACGCCGCACACCAACGCGAGCCACACTGCATCCGACGGTCTTTGGCTCAGGCGAGTATAGCGCATTCGTTTAGCACACGCCTTGCGCCTCCGGACTCAAACTCCTGCATCCTCTGGCTTTAGACGCTGGCGCAATCAATGTGTGAGTTCAGACCGCCTTGGTTCAGCGCTTCGCCAGCCTATTCCATGCATGTTAAACTCGGAGATTCAATGCCCCGCGGAATGACCATCACGACGCCTGCGCACGAGCCCAAACCGGCCGTCAAGGAGAAGGACCGCGACCCCGTCGCCGCCGGAAAGCGCGATGCCGCATTCAATCGTTCCGCCAGCTTCAATTACTTCCTTACCGATCGCTACGAAGCAGGTGTAGCCCTGCGCGGTACAGAGGTCAAGAGCATTCGCGAAGGCAAAGCAAACCTGAAAGACGCGTACGGCCTGCTGAAAGATGGCGAATGTTTCCTGCTGAACGCTCACATCGGGCCGTTTTCGCACGGCAACGCTATGAATCACGAAGCCCTGCGAACCCGTAAACTGCTGCTCCATAGCCACGAAGTTCGCAAACTCGAGGCTGCTACCAAACAGAAGGGCTACACCCTCATCCCCGTTCGGCTCTATTTCAAGAACGGGCGCGTGAAGTGCGAAATCGCGCTCGCCAAGGGCAAGATGGAATACGACAAGCGTGCAACCGAGCGGAAACGCGAAGCGGACGGCGAAGCGAAGGCCGCCATCGCCCGCAGCCAGCGCCGCTAGCTCACATCTACGGTCTAGATTCGAAGTCTCACACCACCCTGTCATCCCGCAGGGAATCTGCGTTTTGTTTTGCCTTCGCCCGTCAGCCCGGCGCTACCGCTTCAATACCGCAACAGCCATCCTCCGCATCGAAACCTTTTCCTGCATTGGCCGGGTTACGATAGTCCGATGCACACCTCCCTCCTCTTCCAGGAAGCGGCAGTCTTCCAAATCCCGCTCCTGGCAGTCTTCGCGGTCGACATAGCCTCGGACAAAGACGACGCGCCGATCCCGGTCCTGCTCACCACCTCCGACACCCTGGCCGACGCCGCCGCACGGGTCATTGCTTCGGGGGAGTTCCGTGCGGCCTTGGGTGAGACGCTGCTGATCCACGCTCCCGCCAACGTGAAAGCTGAACGCCTGCTCATCGTCGGCATCGGCAAAGTGGCCAAACTTTCGCCAGATGAGGTTCGAAAAGCCGCTGGAACCGCAGTCCGCGCCGCAAAACCGCGCTCGATCCGCGACATGGCCATGGCATTCCCTGAAGACAAGGCTCTGTCGGACGAACACCTGGAAGCGCTTCCCTGCAGCCTCACCGCACGCGCCCTGGTAGAAGGCGCAGAAGTCGCGGAGCCGGACTGGGATACGTACCGCAGCGATCGTCAGGATCAATCCGTCACGTCTCTGACCGTTATTGCTCATGAGCGCGAGAAGTCCACCATGCAGGAACTGCAGCAGGGTTTCAATGAGGCGCTGATCATCGCCCGCGCGCAAAACTTCGCCCGCCAGCTCGTCAATGAGCCCGGCAACATCCTCACTCCCACCGAACTCGGCCGCCGTGCCCAGGCCATGTGCAAAGAAAACGGTTTGAAGTGCGAAGTCTTCTCCACCGACAAACTGAATGAGCTTAAGATGGGCGCCTTCGCAGCGGTTGCGCAGGGCTCAGCAGAACCGCCCGCGCTGATCGTGATGTCCTACACGCCATCTGGAAAACAGGCGAAGTCCGCACCCGTCCTCGGCCTGGTCGGTAAAGGCATCACGTTCGACACCGGAGGCATCTCCATCAAGCCAGCCGAACGCATGGAGTTGATGAAGTACGACATGGCAGGGTCCGCTGCGATGATCGGCGCCATGCATGCCATCGCGCAGCTGAAACCGGACGTGAAGGTCATCGCGGTAGTCTGCTCGGCGGAAAATATGCCGGACGGCAAAGCCTTCAAACCCGGCGACGTCGTCACCGCAATGAGCGGCAAAACCATCGAAATCATCAACACCGACGCGGAAGGCCGCCTGGTTCTCGCCGACGGCCTGCACTATGCGAAGACGTTGGGCTGCACCCATCTCATCGATGCCGCTACCCTGACCGGAGCCTGCGTGGTCGCGCTCGGCTACCTCAACGCGGGACTGTTCACGAACGACGAAGCCGCCTGGGAAGCCTTCCAGCGCGCGACCCAAACCTCAGGCGAAAAATTCTGGCGCCTGCCCTGCACCGACGACTACCGCGACCAGATCAAAAGCCAGATCGGCGACATCATGAACACCGGCGGACGCGCCGGAGGAGCCATCTCGGCCGCCATGTTCCTGAAGGAATTCGCCGGCGACACTCCCTGGATTCACCTGGATATCGCCGGCACCGCGTGGAACGAAGAAGCCAAACCCTGGCTACCCAAAGGACCAACCGGCATCGCCGTCCGCTCCATCATCGACTGGGTCCGCACCTTCTCCGCCTAACCCAGACGTCACCACTCGATTGTCCGGTGTGGCTTGCGCAAATGGCGCGGCAAATTTTTAGACAAAGCCAGCGCACTCATTTGCCCTTGCCTCTATCTTTTTAGTTCTCATTCCCAAAGAGAATCTGCGTTCGCCTCTGCCGTTGCCGTTGTCTTCCTTGCTGTCATTCCCAAAGGGAATCTGCGTTTGCCGTCGTATCTGCCTTGCTCTCGCCCGCCCACTCACCCGTGCTGTCATTCCCCGAAGAGCCTTTCGCAGCAGCATCCTCTACATATACTCCGGCGCCTCAATCCCCATATATCCCAGCGCCCGCACCATCTCCCGCCGCGCCGCCGCCGCCGTCGCCAGTAGCAGCGCCTTCTTCTCCGCGTCCGTCTCGTTCAAGACATGATGCCGGTGATAGAAGTTGTTGAACTGCTGCGCCAGTTGGAACGCGTACTTCGTCAAAATCGCGGGCTCAGCGGCTGTAATGGTCTGCTCTATCATTGTCGTAAGCCGTGAGACAGCCAGCCATGTCTCCCACAACCCTGCACTCTCGCTCTGCGCCAGCAGAGCCGCCAGTGCCGTACCACGCGGCACCTGCGCCAGCGCGTCCGCCTCGCTCACGCCGGACTTGCGAAAAATGTTAGCAGCACGCACGCACGCATACTGCACATACGGTCCGGTCTCGCCTTCAAAGCTCAGCGCATCCTTGAAGTCGAACGCAATGATCGTATTCCGGTTGAAGCGCAGCATAAAGTAGCGCAGCGCACCCACGGCAATCTGCCGCGCGATGGACGCACGTTCCGCCTGCTCCAGTTCCGGATGACGCGCATCCACCTCGACGCCCGCAGCTGCAACCAGCTTATCCAGCAGGTCGTCTGCCTTGACGCCGAGACCCTTGCGTCCGGAAACCTCTATAAACGGACGCGCCTTGTCCTCTTCTGCAATCGTGTATCCAAGCTCCATCGCGCAACGCGCAGTCAGCGCAACCTTCTCGTATGAAAAGTGGGTATAGCGATCGGCAGCCGCCGTGTAGCCCATCCCGCGCAGCGCAGCGATTACATTGTTCTGCGGATCGCTTTGCGAGGAGTCAATAACGTTGTAAATCGCATCCGCCTTCGCAAACACAGGGTGCGCCGCATCGTTCGCAGCCTCCTCCCCGGTCGAAGCCCAGCACGTGTGGTCGGGGTATTCGTGGAACTTTTCGTAGTAAAAATCCCTTTGCAGCAGCCCGAACTTCCACAGGTGATACGCGATGTCTTTGCCCACATACGTCACGGTCCCGTTCGACCGCACAATCACCTTCGCCTCTTCGTCGGCAACGCCGTCCTCTGCACCCTCCGTGCCGGCCCGTTTCATCACCCAGCAGCCCTTGTTCTTGCCCTCGGTCTCCTGGTAAAGCACGCCTTTTTCAATCATCAACGCCCGCGCCGCATCCCAGAAGTGCAGCGACAGAATCTCCGACTCGCGCGGCAGAAAGTCATACTTAATGCCTAGCCGCTGCATCGTCTCTAGATGCCGTCGCAACACTGCGGTCGAGATCAGATCCGCGATCTCCGCCGTATCGTTGCCACCTGCTTCCAGCGCATGGAGCGTATCCAGCCGAAGCTGCTTCCTTCGCGTCAACTCCTCGGCTGGCTGGCCAGGCTCGACGTACCACTGCGACACCCGCGCATACAGATCCCAGCAGAAATAATCGATCAGCTGATTCGTCTCATAGATTTCAGTCATCAACTCGCGCACGCCGGTCAGCGTCTTTCCCAGAAGCTCCGTGAACCCCACCACCACATCGGCCACCTGCACACCGGTGTTGTCGATGTAGTTCTGCACGCCCACCTCGTACCCCGGCTTGTACGCATCGCCCCGCAGCAGCCGCTGGAACGTATCGCCCAGAATCGCATTGCGCAGATGTCCAATGTGCGCGGCCTTGTTGGGGTTGATGCTTGTATGCTCGACCAGGCGAAAACCCGGCCCACCAATCGCAGCATGTTCATCCCGCGCAATTCGCTCCACCATTGCCGCGCGATCCAGCTTCACGTTCAGATAACCCGCACCTGCAACCTCGATCGACGCAATTCCAGGCAACTCCGGCAGCGCCTCTGTCAGCGCGCTCTGCAACTCCGAGGCGATTGCTCGCGGAGCCTTCCTCAGCCGCTTCGCCAGCTCAAACGCGACGGGCAAGGCAAGCTCGCCCAGCTCAATGTTGGGCGGCTGCTCTACAACCAGCTGTGTCAGCGCAACATCGTACTTTGCCTTGAGAACGGCCTCAATCCGGGCCAGAAGCATCTGCTGCAGTGTGCGGTACATCGTCGTGTAGAGGACCAATCTGTGCAGCGAAATTTGCGCTCAGGCAAGCCGCGTCTCAAGTTTACTTGACCGCTTCGCCCCGAACTCCCCCGGTACACTGGATCTGCCGGAGGAGAGCATTGCTGAAGAAACCGTGGGCTGTCCTGCTTGCGCTGACAGCGTTTGCCCTCGCCGTCCAGGGTTATCATCCTTTTGCCGAGGACGGCGGCCTCTACATCGCCGGCGTGCGCAAGCTCCTCAACCCCGCGCTCTACCCTGTCTTCACCCAATTCGTCACCGAGCATCTTCGCTTCTCACTGTTCGCGCCCTGCATTGCCCTCCTGGTTCGCACCTCGCATCTTCGCCTCCAAACGGTGCTGCTGCTGCTCTACTGCGCATCCACCCTGGCCACCCTCACAGCAGCGTGGATGCTGGCCGCACGCGCGGGCGCCACCTTCGCCGGACGGGCCGGAGCCGCAGCCCTGCTCGCCTGCTGGCTCACCTTGCCCATCGCGGGCACCTCGCTGATGCTGATGGACCAGTACGTCACCGCCCGCAGCATCTCCACCCCGCTCATTCTTTTCGCACTCGCCTGGACACTCGACGGCATGCGCGGTTCGCGCGCGGGCTGGCTCCTTACGATCGCCGCGCTCCTTGTTTCCGCCGCGCTGCACCCACTCATGGCGGGCTACGGAATCGCCACAGTCCTGCTGCTCGCCGTACTCGCCTCTTCGCACGCGAGCGTCAGCCGCTTTGGACCCTGGGCGCTCGCCGCGGCAGCCCTCCTGCTAGGTAGTCTGCTGGAACTGCACGCGCCTTTCGAATCTCCCGCCTACCTAACCGTGATTGCCACCCGCTATTACTGGTTCCCATTCCACTGGCATTGGTACGAGCAGGTTGGGTTTATCGCTCCGCTAGCCGTACTCGCCGCACTCCTTCGCTCGAGCGCGCAGCGAAACTGGCAAATTCTGGGACGGCTCGCGCTCGTCCTTGCAGGAATTGCCCTCGCCGTGGCCACGGTCTTCTCACGCACAGGCATGTCCACTCACTTTGTCGCGTACCTGCAGCCGCTGCGCAGCTATCAAATCGTCTACGAACTAATGATCATCCTGCTCGGCGCCTGGCTCGGAGAACGCATTCTCTCGGCGCACCCTTGGCGCTGGGCCATCCTGTTCGCCGTCCTCGCTCCGCTGATGTTTTTCTTCCAGCGTCAGACCTTCCCCGCGTCGCGCCACTTTGAAGACCCCTGGCGCGCACCATTGAACCCGTGGGAGCAAGCGTTTCTCTGGACTCGCGATCACACCCCGGTGAACGCCGTATTCGCGCTCGATGCCCACTACATCACGAAGGATGGCGAAGACGCGCAGTGCCTCCGCCCCATCGCCGAACGCAGCGCGCTGCCGGACTACTCGAAAGACGGCGGTGAAGCCTCGATCACTCCCAACCTCAGCAATCTATGGCTCGCAGGCGAAACCGCGCAGACCAATCTGGACGAAGAATCCGATCAGCAGCGCGCCGCAAAGATCGTCCCGTTCGGCGCGACGTGGGTGATCCTCAGTCAATCCAGTGTGACCACCTGGACCTGCCCCTACAGCAATGGCACTGTAAAAATCTGCGAACTCCCTCACCGACTCTGACTAAACCCCCGCCGCAACTTAGCTGTCATCCCCACAGGGAATCTGGGTTGGCACTTGCTCCTAACGGGTGCCGCCCGCAACAGCCCCTGGAGCCGCGTGCGCCAGCACCATCGCATCCTGCCCCCTGGACTCCAGTTTGTTATAGAACGTCCGGAACTCCGGATACTCCGCCGGAATCACCAGAACCTTGGCCATGCTCACATTGCGAAAGAACGTCACCGAGTTCCCTGCACGTTTGCTTGACGTCGTAAAACCCGCCTCATGCAGATAGAACTCTTTGTCAGCGTTTGGAACCGACTCAATCGCAAAGCTTGGCGGCAGGGTGTACCGCACTGCATCCTGGACATAGCTGGCATAGTGCAGATCGACCGCAACCTCGCGTTTGGGCTGCGTAAATACAGCTTTTTTCGACGATTCAAACACATCCGACGGCACCAGCAGACGCTTGCCCACCGGTGTGCCCACCGCCCCATGCACCGTGTAGGTCACCTTCAGGGGCTGCTCGGGATTATCTAAATTCTTTACTTCGCTGACTTCCACATCCATACCTCCGGGGAGCATATGTTCCAGGCTGGACCGCAGGTCCTGCTTGACACTCGCCTCGTCCCCGCGCACCCCGCGCTGACGCCAAGAGAGCGCCTCATTGCCCTCATACGACAGAATTATCGTTCCATTCGCGACTCCGCGTTCATCCAGCTTCAGGTCAGCCACACGGGTCGAGTGGTTGTTCGATGAAACCTCACCGGGAGTCTGAGCCAGCGCCGCTCCTTTGTCCTGCTGGCGCAACCCGTCCACGAACTGGTGCTCCCAGGCCGTGTGACCGTACTGACAATAGCGCTGTCCGGGATCCAGGTACACGTCCTTCCCGTCGACATTCACAATCGCAATCGCGTCGTCCAGTTGACTCAGCGAAAGATAATTGGGCATGAACAAACGCTTGCTGCGATCCGCCACCTGCATCACATACGCCTTCATCCCGGAAGCGCGCGCCATCGCAACAAAAAGCTCCGTGAGTTGATCGCCAGACCCACGCTTGCGTTCATAAATATCCCAGCTTGTAGTCGCGTCCTTCAGCCCATGCGCCTTCTCTTCCTTTTGGGTCTGCTGGTGGGTAAAGTCCGTGTTCTCGAAGGTCATCACCTGCGCATAGAGCCTGCGCAGCGTCTTGTCCTGCGTTTCACCCGCGACGTGCGAAGCTTCGACCGCGCTCTTCAGCTTTCCGCCAGGCCCGACAAACCGATTCATGCGATCCGACCACCGCTCGCCAGTTTTCTTCCAGTACTCGCCCGGCGAATGATAGCCGGTGTAGTAAAACAGCACGCGATAGCTGATGCTATCCATCGGCGGCATCATCTCTTCGTGGGCGACAGGCGGAACATTGGCAATATCCAGAGAGATGGTATCCACTCCCCCGATCACCGCGTCTTTCACCGCCGCGCCTGGAGGCAGCAACGGCGTCCACGCGATGGCATTGGAAATATCCCCGCCATCCATCTCGCTGATCACCTCGTGCGTGGTCGGAATCCATTGATAATGCGCGCTCTTCAGAAACAGATTCGACTGGATGTACCAGTTCGGGTTGATGAAGTAGCCATCACCATAATGAATTTTGAACCGATACTCCAGGATGCTTCCCACCTGCACGTCCGGCAGAGTGAATACCTTGCTCTTGTACTTGACGTTGCCTGCCTTCGCGATCAGCTTGTCATACGGCTTACCCGTAAACATCGTTACGGTCCCGTCGGGCGCGATGGTTCTGCCCGCAATGTCATCCACAGACGCCCCGTCGTACGAGGCAAAGTAGGGCAGATCGACGTTGGCGTACTCCTTGCCGCCTTCTGTCAAAACCTTTAGCCGTACATAGTTGCTGAACATGTGCAGGTGGTCGTCGGCGGTCTGGGTCAGATTCAAATAAACGGCCGACGCGCCCGGAACCTCCGGAATGGAAGTCATCTTCAACTCCTCCGGTGTCGGCGTGGTCCAGTTGTCAAAGGCGAGCGCAGGCAGCGCGGACAAGAGCAAGGCGGAAAGACAGACACAACGGTAAACACTTTTCATCACAACCCCTTGGCAACTTCAACTTCACACTCTGGCCCGTTCACTACTTCGGATAATGCGGTCACGGCTTCTTCTTCAGCACGGCACGGTTCTGCTCGTCGCCTTCGATCGCCTCGGCCAGTTTATGCAGATCGTCATATTTGTCCGCCGGCAGATCCACTTGGCGAACGGTATAGCTGCGCGTGTAGTGCAGCGTGTCGCCTTCCATCCTGCTCGAGCTCTCATAGCTTGCAAATCCAACGTCCAGCTTCACGGGATCGGGCAGTTCATCGACCGTATAACCCGCTGGCAGCTGAATCGAAAAGTCGTCGCGGTCGTTCCACGCCTCATCCAGGTTGATCGGCAGCGCCCGCGCCTTGTTATCCAGTTGCATTCCATCTTCGCCCAGCACGCGCGGACGCACCATCAGTAGACCGCCCATCGTGTTCGAATAATTTTCTGCCGATAGGTTGAAGCTCTGCACCACATCCTTGTTCAACGCGCTCAGGTTATCTACCTTCACATCGGAAACCGTGAAGGAGCTCAGATCGCCTCCCAGCCGCCTGTTCAGCGCGCTGCTCTGCTGCTTCGCATCGCCAAACGCATACAGGTAGCGCGTGTCGTCGGCAACATCTCCGAACCGTTTCTCGGTCACGGAACCTTTGAGCGTTCCGTCTGCGGCAAGTTGCAGTTTCCCTGTTCGCTCAATCGTGTTCAGGTCAGGATTCAGCACCGGGATCTGCACCACTTCGCCGCCGTTCGGCTCCACCAGCAGCGCATACCCGCCCTGTAGCCCATGTTCGATTTGCCCGAAAGCGGTCTTGTCCCAAGTCGGGTCGACGATCAGATAGCGCTTCCCCGACCGGGACGTCACCACGCTGTGCAGCTTTGGCGATTCGTACCCCGCCGGAATCTCCACTGCTGCAATCGCATGGTTGCCAAGCGCCGAAGGCGCCTTCGGATCCACAAACCCCCGGTGCGTATCCACCAGCACCAGCTGCGAGCGGATTCCTACGCTGCCCAGCATCGCGGACAGCAAAGTCGATTTATCCTTGCAATCCCCGTACTGATTGCGAAAAATATCCGCCGCCGGATGCGGTTGAATTCCGCCGATTCCCTTCTCGATCACAAAGTAGCGGATATTCTTCTGGACGTATTCAGCAATCGCCTCAGTTTTATCGAAGAAGTCCGTCTTCCCGGCTGCCACTCCTTCGCCTTGGCCGCGATCTCCGGCGTTGCAGCCATCCGGTCCCGCGCAATCGCGTCGTACAACGCACCTACACTTTGCCAGCTTCCCAGCGGCGCTCCAGCCTGGCTTGCCGGGCCAAAGTGAACCGTCATCCGCCCTTCGAGACTGCGAATCGACGGCGCCAGAGGCACGCGATCCAGGTCTATGCCCGCAGTGGCCGGCAGATCCCAGCGCGTGCGATTGTTTTCAAGGTCGGTCGCCTTCTCCTCCGCATGATGCGCCCACACGGCTGCATAGCGGTAGCCCGCGGGAAGGTTGAGCGCGAAGCTCTGCGCCAGCTTTGGAATATCATCTTGAAAAAACCAGGTATCCTCGTGCTCGTAAGGCTGCAGACGCTGTTCGTATTCCCACGCCACCACCGAGCCTTTATCCAGACCTGGCGGCTCGGCCACCTTCACCCGGGTGTCCTCGTACATGCTGCCTGAATTGGGGATCCCAACCTCAGGCATCTCCTTTTCCTTCATCGCGTACTCATGCCCGTCCGGCGCGATGCTCCAGACCTTCAACGACAAAATCTTGGAATCATTATCGAAGGCAATCTTCGCAATGCCCTCATCGCGGCCCCTGACCCGCAGAATCTTAACCACATGGCGGTGATGCTCGACCGCTTTGCCATCCGTGCCGACTGTCAGCACCGTCTCGTCCAGCAGCACCACCGCCGGAGCACTCGGCGGAACGGAAGCAGTAGGTTGGTTTGCCGCCGTTCGAACCCAGTCCGGAACCGAATCTTTTGCGTATGCAAAACCGGAGCCTAGAGAGAAGAACACGCCAAACACCAGCAACCGGAAACCGAGCGGCAGAGAGAACAACATGGAATGCCTTTCGACCAACACGCAGCACAACAGAACTAACTTCAGGACAGAACTAAACCTCGGGATCTCGCAAACGCTGTTGCCCTTTATCTGTCATTCCCGAAGGGAATTTGCGTTTGTCCTGCCCTGCACCGAAAACACACAAAAAGGAAGAAGAGTGGTTGCGGCATTTATACGGACGAATCCACAAACTTGCAATCGCATTTTCGGGGTATCGCAAATCCGCGCGCATCGTGAACACCGCGCAACCAGGCTGAGCCTCACGGCGACTCGCAGCCCTGTTACTCCACACTCATTTATGGTATTTTCAAACTTGGTTGGAGCCTGTAGCTCAGTTGGTAGAGCATCGCCCTTTTAAGGCGTTGGTCCCGGGTTCGAGCCCCGGCGGGCTCACCACTCCCACCTTGCGCAAACCCTATGCTGTCGCCTTTTCAGGAGGCGGCACAACCGCGCAGAAGTCCTCAAGAAGCCGCTCTGCATAGCTCTCCACCAGCGCCCGCAGACGTGCTTCATCGCGCGTTTGCAGCAGAATCCCAGCATGGTGCCGCTTGTGCAGACGCATCGCAATCTCCGGGTCGGTGTACCCGCTCAGATCCGGCTCTTCCTGCCGCGCCAGCGAAATCACCGACCCTGCATACTCCCGCCGAATCTCGGGTAACCTGTACTCCGTGCCCCGGGCAGCCGCTACTTCAATCCGGGCCCACTCCACCCACGGATTGATCCCGGACGCAAACTCAAGTGTCTCGGCGATATACGCTCCACCAACCCGTGCTGCTGTCTCGAGAAAGTAGAACCGTCCATCGCGGTTCGCCCGGATAAACTCCGTGTGGGTCACGCCCTGCTCAATGGGCAGCGCCGCCAGCAGCCGCGCATGAATCTCGTTAAGCCCCTGCGCGTCCGCCGAATCCGCCGGCAGTGTCCGCGTCGAAAATACGCCATCCCGGTGCATGGTCTCGAGCGGCGGCTTTCCGTAGGCAAACGGCTGGCTGAACAGCAGCTTGCCGCCCCATGTCACGCCCTCCACGTGGAAGACCGCGCCCGGGACAAAGCACTCCAGCACATACTGCGTCTGGCAGTCGCCCAGCGCATCCAGAATCGGCCAAAGTTCCTCGCCGTGCTCGATCGGCTTGATTCCAATCGCCGAAGCATTCGTCCTCGGCTTCAGCAGCCAGGGTCCCTCAGATTCGGTGAGAAATCGCCGCACATCGTCGTAATTCACCACCGAAGTAAAGTCCGGAACAGCAATCCCGGCCCGCCGCGCTTCGGTCCGCATCGCCAGTTTGTCGCGGAAACAGTAGGTCGCCGTCTGCCCCAGTCCAGGCAGCCGCATGTATTCGCGCAGCAGCGCCGCAGCCTCCAGGTCAAACTCGTCAAGCGGCACAATCCGGTCGAACTTCCGTTCCCGCGCCAGGTAGCACACGGTATTCAGAATCTGCTCGGGGGTCAGGTTCTCGGGCATCGTCAGGAATTCAGTGAGAATATCCTTCGGCCAGTCCGCATCGCGCAACTTGTCGACAGTCAGCAGGCGCACGTCGCACCCTAGCCGCGCCGCCTCGCGCAAAAATGCCTGGCCTTTTTCATAGGTGCTGATGCACAACAAGGAAGGCCGGCGTTCCGGCTGCGATGCACTCATATTCACCTCAATCGTTTGAGGTGCCTCAAGCAGCCCTCTTAAAGCCCCAGCTTCTTCACTTCATCGTTGTAATACTTGCGGTACAGAATGTCCCACTCCTGCGACCCCTCAACGATGATCTTCCGCTGCGAAGCGATCTTCAGCCGTGCGTTCTGGTCCAGCTTCAACTCATCCGTCAGCAGCTTTTCAAGCGCCTTACGCGCTTCCTGGCGAATCGTATTGCGGTCTTCCAGAAAGTCGCACTCGGAAATCTCCGCCAACGTATCGGCCACGGTATGGGCCAGCTTGTTCAGTTTGTCGCGCGAGATCCTCACAGCACCGCCTTGTACTTGCGGGCGAGTTCCATCTTCACCTTCTTGAACATCTCGGGGTAGCTCGCACCCGACTTCAACATATCGTCCTGGAACGCTTCGAGAATCACCCGCACTTCATCGTTGATGCGATCTTCAAGCGCCAGTTCTTCCACCATCGCGGCACTCACGCGCTCATTCAGCACGGCAGGCTTATCGGTGTGGATCATCTTCGCGGCTTCAAGATGTTTTACCGTCTGGCGTGCCAGGTATCCTACGTAATCCTTTGAAAAAATCATGGGCTTGGATGCCAAGTATAGCATCGCCTCGGCTTGCCTCACCCTCGTCAAAACACTCCGGTCGCGCTCCCCGCAATCTGCGACAATCATATGGATGCCACTGGATAATCTGCTCTCGCTCAAAGACGACATGGTCGCCTTTATCGCCGGCCACGGCATGCGCCGTCTGCCCGGCTTCGTCACCGAAGAAGTTCCCACCGTCCTGTTTGAAGAAGAAAACCCAGACGGCTGGAAGGACTTTGTCGAACACGCCAAGGCCGCCGGTTCCCCCTTCGTCACCATGAGCGAAGTCGTTCTCGAGAAGACCGATATCGCCATCCTGGTCGAGCAGCTTCGCAACCATGAGTTCAATGACGCCGACGGCTTCGACCTCGACGACGCGCAATCCCTGCTCAAGCACGTCGGCAAGGCAGGGTACCTGCAACTTGGCTTCGCGCACCAGGGAGTCATGTTTCTATTTGAAGTCTCAACCGAATGGTACGAACGCTTTCAGGACATGATGGACGTTCTCTCGGACCTCGGCGGCATCGTGCTCGACAGCCACGACGACTAACCCCGGTCGGCCATCGTAATACACGTCGTCATCCTGAACGTAGTGAAGGACCCTGTATTTCGAACGTCCGGACGCCGTACACCTACGAGTTAACCCTCAACTTCTAAATCCTGCCAATAGCCCCGCACGTGCGCCACACATCACCCGCCGGAAGCCCTGAATGAACGAACCCGCGCGCTGGGTCCTGAACCCCGCCGACTCCGCCGCCGTTTCAAACCTCGCGAGCAATCTTGGCTGTCCGCAGGCCATCGCCGCACTCTTGTACGCACGAGGTATCTGCGACTCCGAACAAGCGCAGCACTTTCTCCACCCAACCCTCGACGATCTGCACGACCCAACCCTCATGCTCGGCATGGTATCTGCCGTGGACCGCATCCGCACCGCCGTCGCTGCAGGCCAATCCATCCTCATCTACGGCGACTATGACGTAGACGGCACCACCGCCACCGTCCTGCTCAAAACAGCCATCGAACGCATCGCGCCGCCCGGTGTACCTGCCCAGGTTAGTTATCACGTGCCGCACCGTTTACGCGAAGGTTACGGGATTCAAAACTCGCGCCTGGCTGAGGCCGCTGCAGACGGCGTGCGCCTCGTCATCTCAGTCGATACCGGCATCCGAGCCTTCGCAGCCGCGCGTGAAGCGAAACTGCTAGGCCTTGACCTGATTGTCACCGACCACCACTTGCCCGACGGTGTAGAAGGGCTGCCCGACGCGTTGGCCGTAATCAACCCCGCCCAGCCCGGCTGCACGTATCCGTACAAGCACCTCTGCGGGGCCGGAGTCGCCTTCAAACTCGCGCACGCCCTGCTGCTCTCAGCCGCCACCAGCGACGCCGAACGCATCCGCTTGCGTACCGTGCTGCTTCCCAGCTTCCTCAAGCTGGTCGCCATCGCTACCATCGCGGATTCGGTCGCCCTGTCTGGCGAAAATCGTGCCATCGTCTGGCTCGGCCTCCGTGCCCTCGCCAACCCTGTCCAGCCCGGTCTGCGCGCCCTGATGGAAGTCGCGAAGCTGCCCTTGGACCGGCCTCCCTCTGCGATGGAGGTTGGCTTCCGCATCGGTCCACGCATCAACGCCGCAGGCCGCATGGACGTCGCCAGCGACGTCGTCGAGCTCTTCCTCACGCGCGACCCCGAACGCGCCCGCGTGCTGGCCCAACGTCTCGACACACTCAACACCGACCGCCGCGCCTCCGAAGCCGCCGCGCTCGAAGCCATCGAGTTGCAACTCCTCTCGTTGCTGGACGCCAGTGGCACTTACCCCACGCGCTGCATCGTTCTCGACCATCCTGAATGGCACCGCGGCGTCCTGGGCATTCTCGCCTCCCGCGTGGTCGAACGCACCGGACGTCCCGCGCTCGTCCTCACCTCCGCCGATGGCGAAGCTCACGGCTCCGGCCGCTCTATCGCGGGTTACCATCTGCTCGACGCCATCTCTGCCGCGGAGCGCCACACACCCTCTACGCCGCTCTTCCACCGCTTCGGAGGTCACGCCTTCGCGGTCGGCTTCTCGCTTCCCGCCAACTCTGTCGGCCTGCTGCGCGAGCGCATTCATCTCCACTCTGCCGCCCTGCTCAGTGCAGACCTGCTTACGCCCGAGCTCGTCTGCGAAGCCGACCTGGCCTCGTCCGACCTGACCGCCGACCTGCTCCTTTGGCTGGCCCGCTGCGCACCCTTCGGCATGGAGAACCCCGAACCGCTCTTCCGCTTTCGCAACCTCACGCTCTCAAGTCCACCACGCATCATCCAGCAAAGAAACATCTGCCTACCGTTAGGCCGCGCCGCCGACGGCCATCCCCTGAGCGCCATGGGCTGGAGCCGCAGCGGCCGAGCCACCTGGGCCGAACGCGCCGCCGCACTTGCGCTTACAACGGGCTCCCGCGTGGACCTCGTCGCCCGTCTGCGCGAAAACCTCCACCCACAATACGGCGGCATTGAACTAGATTTAGCCGACCTCCGCCCCGCACAAAACACCTAACATCCCGTTGTCATTCCCGAAGGGAATCTGCGTTGTCATTCCCGAAGATCCTGCGTTGTCATTCCCGAAGGGAATCTGCGTTTGCCTTTCGTCTCCCCGTCGTAGAAATCCAGCACCACCGCACCGCACCACACCAACAAACACTGACACACAAAGAGTTGCTTCATTCAGCGTGAAGCCGCGTCTTATATACTGGCTTCGCGAATCCTATGGCAATTGCTGAACAGAAAAAGTCGATGCCGATCGTCTTGGCTCTAGCCGGAGCAGCGGTCGTCGTCCTCCTCATCCTTGCCGTTCGTGCGCTCACCCGAACGACCTTCGCCATTCGGGTCGGCGCAGTAACCCGTCAGACTCTCAGGAGCACCGTCTCCACCAACGGCAAGGTCGAGCCCGTCAACGCCTTCCAGGCCCACGCACCCGCGCCCGGCGTGGTTGAACAGATCTTCGTCAAGGTAGGCGACCACGTAGCCCCCGGCCAACTGCTCCTCCAGATGGACGATACCGAAGCCAAGGCCCGCGTAGCCACTGCCCGCGCCAATTTGACCACTGCAGAAGCCTCGCTTACCGACATGCAGCAGGGCGGCTCCGCGCAGGAGCGCAATCACTTCACTTCCAGCATCTCGTCGGCAAAGCTTGCCCAGCAGCAGGCTCAGACCAACCTCGCCACCGTGCAGAAACTGCAACAGCAGGGCGCAGCCTCTGCCGGTGAAGTCGCCGCCGCCCAGCAGCAGCTCAACACGGCCAACCTCAATCTTTCTTCCTCATCTGGGCAGGCGCAGGCGCGTTACGGCTCGACCGACCGGACCACGGCGCAGTCCCGCGTCGCCGACGCGCGCGCCTCGCTCTCCGCTGCGGAAAGCAGCTACGCCGGGGTCGCCATTCGTTCGCCGCTGGCCGGCACGGTCTACTCCATTCCCGTCTCCCGCTACAACTACGTTCCCGCCGGCGACGATCTGCTCGAGGTCGCCGACCTCAATCGCATCCAGATCCGCGCCTACTTCGACGAGCCCGAAATTGGCAAGCTCGCCGCCGGCCAACCCGTAAGCATCACCTGGGAAGCCAAACCCGGCCGCGTCTGGCACGGCCACGTCGAGCGCGCACCCTCTACGGTCGTCACCTACGGAACCCGCAGCGTCGGCGAAAGCCTGATCACCGTCGACGACGCCAACGGCGATCTGCTGCCCAACACCAACGTCACCGGGCAGGTCACTGAACTCGAGCGCGATAACGTCCTCAGCATTCCACGCGAGGCCCTGCACACCGAAGGCACGCGCAACTTCGTCTTCCGCGTGATCAAAGGCAAGCTGGCACAGACGCCCATCGGGGTGGGTGTCGTCACCACCACCGATGTAGAAGTTACTGGGGGAATCCGCGAAGGAGATGTTGTCGCCCTCGGCGCGTCGCTCAACGGTACAGACCTGTCGAACGGCCAGGTAGTGAAGACGGTGCAGTAACGATGCCCGCCCACTCTCTCAACTCTTCTTCAATTCGCAGCGCACGGCCGCTGCTTCTTCTTGCATGCTTCACGGTTTTCAGTTCTCCGCTGACCGCCCAACTCTCGCTCACCTCGGCGGCCGATCTCGCGCTACGTCACAGTCCCCAGGTCCAGATGGCGCAGGCCTCAGTCGATAAGGCACGTGCCGCTTTGGCCCAAGCCCGGGACGTCTTCATCCCCACGGTCACCGCCGGCTCCGGCCTGGGTTACTCCTACGGGTTCCCGATCGGACAGCCCTCTGTCTTCAACTTCCAGGCGCAATCGCTGGTCTTCAACTCCTCCCAGTTCGACTACATCCGCGCCGCACGCTCAGGTCTCGATGCCGCCACGCTCTCGCTGATGGATGCACGGCAATCCGTCGCCGCCGACGCGGCTCTCGCCTACATCGCGGTTCAGCGCGATCAGCAGCGCGATGCCGCCATCGCCCAGGAAAGTGCGGATGCCCAGCACCTCGAGACCATCGTCGAAGACCGCGCCAACGCCGGTCAGGACTCCGCCATCGACCTCACCACCGCGAAACTGACACTGGCTCAACTGCGCGTAGACGCACTCCACGCCAGCGACGAAAGTCTCGCCGACCGCGCACACTTCGCGCGTCTCCTTGGGTTGTCCGATGGCCCGCTCAAGGTCTCGGATGAACCCTTTCCGCCGATGCCCCCCGCTGCACCCCAAGCCGGTCCCGACGCTCTCCCCATCAGCCCCGGCATCCGCGCCGCCTACGCCCAGGCCCGCGCCGCCCAGCAGGTCGCCCACGGGGACGCCCGCTATCTCTTCCGCCCACAGATTGCCTTCGGGGCCGAGTACGACCGCTTCACCAAGTACAACAACTACGATCTCTATTACCAGCGCTTCCAGTCCAACAACGCCGAGATTGGTATCCAGATTAAGGTGCCCATCTTCGACCGGGGCAGTCAGGCCAAGGCCCATGAGTCGGCCGCCGAAGCCAGCCGTCTGTTCCACAACGCCGACATGCTGCGCGACCAGTTCCTCGACGGCCGCATCACTCTCAGCCACTCCGCGACCGAACTCCGCGCCCGCGCTGAAGTCGCAAAGCTCGAGCAGCAATTGGCCCAGCAGCAGCTTGAGGCCATGTCCGTCCGGGTGAACACCGCCGCCACCAACGGCGCACCTCAAATGACTCCCAAGGACGAGCAGAACGCCCGCATCGCCGAGCGCCAGAAGTATCTTGCCTACATCAACGCCACCTACGAGCTGGAGCAGGCCGAGATCAACCTCCTCCGCCAGAACGGCGACTTGGAGCCCTGGCTGAAATCTGCCGCTGCAATCAAGTCACACCCCAACCACACGCCTCAGCCATAATTGGTTGTCATTCCCGAAGGGAATCTGCGTTTGCCTTTCGCTTTTGCTCACCACCTTCAAACTCCCCCGTTATCCCAGCCAGCTTCGCCTCCTCCTGCCTCACCCACTTCGTACGCCACTGCCCCGCAACCCAACAGTTATCAACCAGCCTCCCACCCGAACCAATCCCTGTAACCAAATGGTAAAATTGCACCAGACATGAACAAGCCTCTAAAGACCCTGCTGCTCAACCCGCCCTCCTTTGAAAATTTTGACGGGGGCGCAAGCTCCCGCTGGCCCGCAGTGCGCGAAATCGAGTCCTACTGGTATCCGGTCTGGCTCACCTATCCCGCCGGCCTGCTCGAAGGATCGCGCTTGCTCGATGCTCCGCCGCACCACGTCTCCGCGGACGAAACCATCGAGATCGCCAAGGGCTACGAGTTCCTGGTTCTCTTCACGTCAACCATTGGCTGGGCCGGAGACCACGCCCTCGCCCAGGCCATCAAAAAGGCAAACCCGACAATTAAAATCACCTTCGTCGGACCGCCGGTCACCACCGACCCCGACCGCGCCCTTAACGAGTGCAGTGCCATCGACTTCGTCTGCCGCCGTGAGTTCGACTTTTCCGTCGTAGAGTTTGCCAACTATAAGCCGCTCAACGAAATTCTTGGCATCAGCTACCGCAACGCGGACGGCACCATCCAGCACAATCCCGACCGCCCGCAGGTCGAGAAGCTGGACAAGCCCGACATGCCCTGGGCGACCGAAATCTACGCCCGCGACATGGACGTGACCAAATACAACGTCCCGTTCCTCCTGCACCCCTATGTGTCGCTTTACTCAACGCGCGGCTGCCCAGCGCAATGTACTTTCTGCCTCTGGCCCCAAACCCTCTCCGGCCACGCCTGGCGCAAACGCTCCACCGACGACGTTGCCGCCGAGATGGCAAACGCCAAAAAGCTCTTCCCTCAAGTGAAAGAGTTCTTCTTCGACGATGACACTTTCAACATCCAGAAGGCCCGCACCATCGAGCTCTGCGCCAAGTTGAAGCCGCTCAACCTCACCTGGTCCTGCACCTCGCGCGTCACCACCGACCGCGACACCCTGAAGGCCATGAAGGACGCGGGTTGCCGCCTGCTCATCGTCGGCTTTGAATCCGGCGACCCGCAGATCCTCAAAAACATCAAGAAGGGTGCCACGGTCGAGCGCGCCCGCGACTTCGTCAAGGACTGCCACGACCTCGGCCTGATCATCCACGCCGACTTCATCCTCGGTCTGCCCGGTGAGACCAAGCAGAGCATCCGCAACACCATCGACTTTGCAAAAACACTCGACTGCGAGACCATCCAGGTCTCAATCGCCCACGCCTACCCCGGCACGGAATTCTACGACTTCGCCGAGAAGAACGGCTTCATCACCAACCAGAAGATGGAAGACGACATGGGCCACCAGATGGCCCATATCGAGTACCCCGGCCTGCCCGTCGAGTACGTCATGGAGATGGTCCACCGCTTCTACGACGAGTACTACTTCCGGCCCAAAGCCGCCTTTCGCGTCGTCTGGAAAGCCGTCGTCAACCGCGACGTGCCCCGCCTCTACGTCGAAGCGAAGAGCTTCATGAAGCTTCGCGCCCAGCGCAACAAGGCCAGCCGCAAGATGAAGGAAGAGAACGCACTCAAGCAGCAGGAATCCGTCAGCATGAACGCCTGAGAGACGCCAGGATGAAGCACCACCTCAGCGCGCAGCAGTACGGCATCCTGCTCACCGTCATGGTATCCGCTTCGTTCGGAGATACGCTCCTCGCACGCGGCATGAAAGAGGTCGGTCGGGTCGATCTCCATCACCTCCCTCTGCTCTTTCACGCACTCTTCAACCTGAACGTAGACGCCGGCATCGTTCTGCTGATTGTGTTCTTCGCCAGCTACATGACCGCGCTCTCCTGGGCCGATCTGTCCTTCGTCATGCCCGCGACTGCGTTCGGCAACGTTATGATCGCGCTGCTCAGCCGTTTCTGGCTGCATGAGCATCTTTCCTGGTCCCGCTGGGCCGGGATCCTGCTGCTCACCTGCGCGGTCGGATTCGTCGCCAACACACCCGCGCGTACAGAGCACGTTCCGCCCGTCGCCTTCTGATGCACCGGAACCTCATCGTCTGGACGGCCATCACAGTCGTTTCGCTGCTCGCAATCGCGGGTGAAGTCCTGATTGCCGCTGCCATGACCAGCCTTGGAGACCTGGACGTCATCCGCGCGCGCGCCGGCCTTCCCGGAGCGATCCGCGCCGTCCTCTCCTCGCCTCTGTTCCTCGCCGGAGCAAGTTGCATGGCGCTCAACTTCTTCGCCATGCTCTACACCCTCTCGCTCGCTGACCTCTCCTTTGCTGCGCCCGGAATCGCCAGCTTTACCTACGTCGGCAACGCTGTAGCAGCCAAGTTCTTTCTGCGCGAGAATGTAGACCGTCGCCGCTGGTTCGCCACTGGTTTGATCTGCGCCGGCGTCTACCTGCTGGCCCGGTAAGCACGTACTCCGATACCTTTTCGCCCCGCGATTGTCCCTTGCCCTCTGGTTGTCATTCCCGAAGGGAATCTGCGATTGCCTTTTTGCCCGCCCGCCTGCCATCCAGCAACGTAGACAAGCAACCACCCCCAATCCTCCGCCCAACCCCACTACCCCCGCGAAAGCGGAGGCACGGAGCCCCTCAGCCAACGCATCAACCCCTGCGCCGGAAGCTCTCGCGCCAAAAATTTCAGCGGCTCCCCAACCACAGCCCCAGCAGCCAGCCGTCCGCTCCGCACGGCACCTTCCATGGTCGAAGGCCACTCCGTGCGGGTCCAGTCTCCTGCCAGAAATAATCCCGCGCGCTCCGTCACATTCCCGGGACGGAATCGGTCCAGCCCCGGCGTAACGGAAAACGTAGCCCGCGCTTCCTTCAGCACCGTAGACTTGACGAGCTTTGCCCCTCGTATGGCCGGAAAGAACTGCATCGCCTCTTCGAGCGCAGGCTGAAGAATCTCTCCGCGCCCCATCTCCAACTCTGGCCACGAAGCGCTGATTACCAGTTCCAGGTAGCTTCCCCGCTCCGCCGCCCAGCCGCGTATGCGTGATTTTGCGAACATCCACTGAATCCGGGTATCCAGCAGCACCGCATGGTCCACGTCTACCACCTCGCGGTCAAACCATAGATGCACCGTTGTAATTGGGGCAGCCAGAAAAGCCTCCGCAGTCTCAGCAGTTCCCAGCAGCTTTCCGGCCTGTTTGAAGTCCACCGCCAGCACGACGTTAGCCGCTTCGTACCGCACATCCCCACACTGAACGACCCACCCTCCCCCAGCTGCCGGCGAAACCGCATCCACGCCGGCCTTCAACTCCACGCGAACATCCTTCGCCGTGGCGAGCTCAAGCACCGGAGAAAAAAACTCGGTCAGCGGAGCCGCCGGGATTCCCAGCCGCCCACCCTCCGCAGACCGCAGAAACGACTCGTGAAACACCTTGGCCGCGTATTTGGTCGAGCAGCGCTCGAAGACATCGTTCAGCGCTCCCGCAACCACTGGCTCCCAGAAATGCCGCACCGCGCGGCCGGTCTGTTTCGTCCGCTTGAGCCACGTCGCAAAGCTCTCCGCATCGTCCGCTGGGTACCCGCGCAGAAACTCCGTCAGCCCCAGCGCGATCCCCGCCTTGTCGCGCAGCGAAAGCATCGGCGCCTTCAGGAACGAGAGCGTCTGATGCGCAGGCGCCGGCAATCCGCCCGGCTGCAACACGCTCCTGCTCCCGCCTGGCTCCAGGAACGTCAGCTTGTCGTACCAGCGAATCCGGTCCGCACTCCCGGCCTGCTGGCATAGGTCAATCAGGTTGGTGCAGCAGCCCAGCAGAACATGCTGCGAGTCCACCACCTGTTCGAGCGCCGGATGCAGATACGAGTAAGCCCGTCCGCCGATCTGCGGACGCCGCTCAAGCAGCGTCACCGCAGCGCCGTCCGAGGCAAGCGCCACCGCCGCAGCCAGCCCTGCAACCCCGGCCCCCACCACAATCACATCCTGGCGGATAGCCGCAGCCGAGCCAGCACTCATCGTCCGCCTGCCCGCAACGCCTGCGCGGTTCCGCGCGCCAAAGTCAGCAGTTTGACAGTTGTCGGCAGACTCACGCGCTTCGAAAAGATATCGCCCTGCCTCCGATCGATCCGCGTCAGCAACCCGCTATAAATTTCGACCATCACCCAGAGCGCCGCGCGGCTGTCTCGGTCGATCAGCGGCAGCAGTCGCCACGCCGCCTCGTAGTACTCCCAGGCCTGCACCGAAAGCGCGGCAATCATCGCGCGATCGTTCGGCCGCAGCGGGTTGCCGGCGGCCATAGCCAGCACGTCCGCATTATTCACGCCGAACTCCGCCAGCAGATTCTGCGGCAGATAGATTCGTCCGCGAAACGCATCTTCCTTCACATCGCGCAGAATGTTCGTCAGTTGGAACGCAATCCCGGTCTTCTCCGCCAGCAGGTCGGCCGCCGGGTCGGAGTACCCGAACACCTGAATACACACCAGCCCCACCACAGAAGCCACCAGATAGCAGTAGCGGTAAAGGTCCTCGAACGTCCGGTAGCCCATCAGACCATCGCCCAGATCGATGGCGTGCCCCACGCCCCCGGTTCCCGGCTCGACCAGGTCCATGCTCGTGCCGCGCACCAGATCTTCCAGCAGCTCATCGCCAATTCCGAACCGCGCCTGAGTATCGGCCAGCGCACAGAAGACCGGGTCGGGCGACACCCCGGAATAGCGTGCCGAACGCCACTCCTCCAGCCACGCCTCCATCTCACTTCGGCGCTCGATCAGCGTCTTCGATTCGTTGTCCGAAATATCATCCGCGCGGCGCATGAAGGCATACACCGCGCACATCGCGTCGCGCTTCGTTTTCGGTAGCACACGGAACGCGTAGTAAAAGTTTTTGGCCTCCCGCCGCGCCACTTCGCGGCAGAACTCGTAGGCCTGTTCGAGCGAACCCCTGGACGCGTGCTGATTCAAACCTGTCCGCCTCTTCCGGGCAGAAGACTCCGCAGCTTGCCCAACAGCGCGCCAGCCATCAACTTCGCTTTCGCAGATTTCGAAACTGAAGGCCGCCGCGCCAGAACGTCGTAGTTCTGGGCCACAACACCTTGGAGCGCCGCGCGCCCACCCCCCACAAACAGCCGCAGCGTCACTGCAAGCTGCCGGTCCACCAGATCGCACAGTCGCGCACCATCCGAAAGCATTGCCCCGGTTGCATCCACCAGATGCTCCATCATCGCGCGAAACTCCGGCGTAAATCGCCGCTCCGCAATTTGCTCGTCCGTCACCCCGAACTCCCGCATCGCATCCGCCGGAAGATACCTCCGCCCGCGTTCCCAGTCCTCGACCACATCCTGCCAGAAGTTCGCCAGTTGCAACGCCGTGCACACCTTGTCCGATAGCAGCGCGCGGGGCTCATCGCGATAGCCGGAAACCCACATCACCAGCCGCCCCACAGGATTTGCGGACAGGCGCGAGTAGACAATCAACTCCTGCACCGACTCAAAATGTGTCTTCGTCTGGTCCTGCACGAACGCCGCGATCAGGTCAGCGAACAGCTGCTCCGGGACGTCAGTCTCAGCAATGGTCGCCTGCAACGCGACAAACACCGGATGCCGCGTCTGCTGCGGCTCGGCGTAGCACTCACGCAGCAGATCACGCCACTCACCCAACAGACGCAGCGCGGTCTCGCGATCCGCAACCTCATCGCCCAGATCGTCCCCCACCCGGCTGAAGGCGTAGATACTCTCAAAGTGCGGACGCACCGCCCTCGGCAAAAACCACGTCGCCACATGAAAATTTTCATAATGCGTAGTCGCCAGATGCCGGCACCAGGCGCGCGCCTCGGCCAGCGTAGGCCGCTCCGCAGGCAACGCATACTCCGCAGGCGCACCGGCCAGCGCGGGCCTTTTGTCGATTGCAACCGCGCCACTCAAACCGTAGCTCCTGCACTTAGCCCTAGCTTCAGCCCCGCAGGTTCCCGCACGGCCGGATAGATCACCGTCTTGATCTCCGCCTTCGCACCCGCAACTGGCCGCGTCAGCATACGCGCAAACACCTCTGGCACCTCGTCGAGCGAAGCCTCCCCCGTAATAAATTCATCCACCAGAAAGCGTCCGCCCGCCAGCAGCGCAAACGCCGTCCGGCAGGTCGCCGGGGTGTGATGGAAACTCGCCTTAAGGGTTATGTCGCCATAGTGCAGACGATTCGTGTCCAGCGCAACCGATGTCCCGCTCGGCGGTCCACCAAAAAAATTCACCACGCCACCCTTGCGGACCATATCCACGGCCCACTCCCACGTAGCCGGCGTCGCGACAGCTTCAATCACCACGTCGGCCCCACGCGCATCCGGCGTCAGCTCCCGCACTGCCGTAATAATCTCGTCACGTCCCGCCGCCGCATCCACCCGCATCACCTGTCGCGCACCCAACCTGCGCGCAGACTCGACCTGATCTTCGCGCTTGACCACCGCGATTACATCGACACCCGCCAGTGCGGCCGCATGCAGAAACATCAGCCCGATAGGTCCGGCGCCGATCACCACCATGCTGTCGCCAGCCTGTGCTTCACTCTCTTCCAGACCGCGCACGACGCAGGCCAGCGGTTCCGTCAACGCCGCATGCTCGAACCGCATCGCGTCTGGCAGCCGAAGCGTATTCCTCTCGACAATCCGTGCGGGAACTAGCAGATACTCCGCGTACGCCCCGTTGTTGAACAGCAGATCATCGCAAAGATTCTGCTGCCCACGCCGGCAGAAATAACACGCATCGCAGGGTGCCGAGTTCAGCGGCACCACGCGATCCCCTACGGCAAACTGCGTCACACCCCGACCCACCGCTTCCGCCGTTCCGGCTAGTTCATGCCCAAACGGCATCGGCGGCTTCAACATGCGGGCATGGTACCCACGGCGAAACACCTTCAGATCCGTTCCACACGTCAGCGCAGCCTCAACCCGCACCAGGATCTCGCCTGACCCGGGTACAGGAACCGCCACCCGCTCCACCCGCAGGTCTTCTTTCCCGTACAGCACCGCCGCTGTCATCTCCCGCGCCATCATCTCCTCTATCTTCTCACTGAGCGCGGTCCGCTGGCAGTGCTTCACTTCTACTCTGAGCCCTTTACTCCTTCAGTCTCAATCCCTCGCACCGGGACTAATGTCCTTGTATTCTCGGTTCACGGATGTGCCTGGAGACCTTTATGAGGATTGGCGTTGCTGCCATCGCAGCTTTAATGATCGGTTTGCTTCCCACAGCTGGGGCTCAGTCGCAAGACAAGTTTCGAGCGGCTTACGAAGACAATCACATTTTCAAGTTGAGAACGGAGGTTGAAGAGGCAACTTCAGCACCGCTTTTTTATAGAGGGGCTCTCGCCGCCGCAGCCAATCAAATAAGCACTGCGGCGAAGGACCTCCGCTCAGTCATCAACCTTTCGCCTCAATCGGATGATGCCTATGAGGCTCACGATGTCTTGGGAAACCTGTTCTTTCGTAATGGCCTATACCAGGACGCATTCCGAGAAATTACGGCAGCGCTCAAAGAACGCCCGGACGCGGCTGATGCGAAGAGCATGCTTCCCATTGCTACCGCACTGAACAACTTCCCGGCCATGACCGTCGCTTCGCTGCGACCGACAAAGCTGCAAATTGAACCCAAGAGTATCTTCTTGCCTTTGAAACTTGATGGGCACGATGCCGAGTTCCTCTTCGATACAGGCGCAGGCATCTCCATCATTGGCGAGTCGGAGGCGAAGGAGCTTGGGTTGTTGGCCACAGATGTAAAGGCACGATGGGTGACGCGAGCGGTAAAGGAGTAACGGGCCTCCGAATAGCTCTGGTTAAGGATCTGATAATCGGTGGCCTGCATGTCCAAAATGTCCCGTTTGTCGTTATTTCCGATACGGGTGAGCCGTGGAATACCCTTCCTGTAAAGAGGAGGGGGATCATTGGCATCCCTGTACTCCTAGCCATGCGAACCCTCGCGTGGAAGCCCACTGGGTACTTCGCATTTGGCTTTCCCGGGCACGCTTTGGACTTGTCTACCTGCAACGCCCTGTTCCACAATTCAAATCCAGTCATAGACGTTCAGGTCGACGGCAAGCACCTTGACTTCACGTTAGACACCGGGGCAGTCAGCACCGATCTGAACCCTCCTTTTGCAAAGGCTCTTCCAACGTTGGTCAAAACCGGCATCCTTGAGAAGCAGTCCATTGAGGGTCTGGGTGGCACCAGCGAAGGTCAGTCTATTCTTTTGCCCTCTGTCACTTTGCAAATTGGGGGCGGGACAGCAGTTCTGAAGCCCGCGCACGTCTTTACTGAACACGGCAACGGCACCTGGGCCGCAGGAAACATGGGCATGGACATCCTCAGTCAGGCTTCTGCATTCACGCTTGACTTCAAGGCCATGACGCTTCGTTTGCAATAAGCCAGAACCTCGCACTCCTCAACTCCTGGCGGTATCAATAAGCGGTAGTCGCGCCCGTCGCAGAATCTTCACCACTCGGCACCCTCACTGCATCTGATAAAGTGAGCCTACGAAACGATGCCCTTAGGATCCCCAGAGAACTTCCTCAAATCCAGCGTAGCCTCCTTCCAGGACTACGCGCTGCTCTCTGGCCGTGCCGTCGCTAATCTCTTCTCGGGTCCGCGCTACTGGGCCGACATCTTCACCCAGATGGATTCGATCGGAATCGGCTCTCTGCCCATCGTCATCCTGACCGGATTCTTCACCGGCTGCGTCCTGGCCCTGCAATCAGAAACTGCGCTCAAAGAGTTCGGCGCCATCTCCCGCACCGGCTCGCTCGTCTCGCTTTCCATGATCAAGGAGCTGGGCCCCGTTCTCACCGCCCTGATGGTCTCCGGGCGCAACGCCTCCGGCATGGCTTCCGAGCTCGGCTCGATGAAGGTGACCGAGCAGATTGACGCCATGCGCGCTCTGGGCACCGATCCCAGCCGCAAGCTCATCACGCCGCGTGTCGTCGCCACCATCTTCATGCTCTTCTTCCTCACCATCGTGTCTGACGCCGTAGGCATCGGCGGCGGGGCCCTGGTATCGGTCGCGCTGCTCGGCCTCAACATGACGGCGTACCTGCACTCCTCCTATACCTCGCTGGTCTACGGCAACGTCGCCGAAGGCCTCATGAAGGCTCTCATCTCCGGCTTCATCATCGCGACAGTCGGTTGCTACTACGGCATGAAGACCGAAGGCGGAACCCAGGGCGTCGGTCGCGCGACTACGCAGGCGGTTGTAGCCTCCTCGGTGTTCATCATCATCTTCGACTTCCTGGTCAGCCGCGTCATGATCTCAATCGTAGGAAGCTGAGCCTGCGCCCCATGGAATCCACTCAGACCTCACCCGTCGCACTCTCAGACTCGACACCACCGCTCCCCAACGGCCCCGTCGTAGTGTATTCGAACGTTTCCATTCAGTTTGAAGACAAGCACGTCCTAAAGAACATCTCCTTCACGGTTGAACGCGGCGAAACTCTGGTTGTTCTCGGTCCCGCAGGCTGCGGGAAATCGGTCTTGTTAAAGCTCGCCAACGGCCTTCTCAAGCCCGACTCCGGCACCATCGAAATCTTCGGCCAGACCATCTCTTCCATGCCCGAGCGCGACATCTACGCGCTCCGCGGCCATATCGGCATGGTCTTTCAGGAGTCCGCCCTCTTCGATTCGCTCTCCGTCGCAGACAACGTCGCCTACCGGCTCAACGAGCAGCGCATGCCCGAAGACCAGGCTCGCGCCAAAGTGGTGGAAGCTCTCAACTTTGTTGAACTCTCGCAGGCCATCGACAAGTTTCCCTCCGAGCTCTCCGGAGGCATGCGCCGCCGCGTCTCCATTGCGCGCGCCATCATCTCCGCCCCCGATCTCATCCTTTACGATTCACCCACCGGCGGCCTCGACCCCATCACATCCACCACCATCATCGAACTCGTCGTCAAGCAGCGCGACGTTAGCCACACCACGTCCCTGCTCGTCACCCACCGCCTGCAGGATGCCTTCACCCTGGCCACCCACCGCTACAACCAGCAGGCGGGCCACATGGAACCCCTCCCTAAGGGGGAGATTGACGACAGCACACGCTTTCTGCTCCTGAATGAAGGCTCCGTCGTCTACCACGGCGACACCCGTGGCCTCATCCACTCGGACGATCCATGGATCAAAGAGTTCCTCTCCTGAGAGCCCAACAGCCCAGGTCAGTCGCTCCAGCCCAAATCTCATCCCTGTAAAAGCCGCCTTCGTCAGAGTCGTCGTCCTGAACGCAGTTAAGGAACCCCTGTATCCGTTCAACAGGGCAACCCTGTGCATCATTCCGACGCAACTATAGGTGATTCCGTAATGGTGTACAGCATTGAACGTTCGGAGAGTACTTCTGTTGTCATTCCGAAGGGGAATCTGCGTTGGTCTTTGCTGTTTCCGGTTCTCTACACCATCTGCAAATCCGCTTTAAGGTCCGAAATTCGAGTTTGACCTCTCTATACGAACAAGGCGAAGCTTTTGGATTCTTATTGTGCAAAACGCCCACCAATGAGTGCAAAAGTTACCAAAGTTTAAGACAAAGACGCCGGGAAATACAACGTCTGGGGCAGCCAACTGCAACTTAGGGGGAATAGCGTCGTCCTCAGGCAGGATGCATGCCTGAACGACTTTGCCTCGCATCGTCCTGGCACAACGTGTGGCTGAATGTACTCCTTTTCCCGCACATCGCTCTCCCCGATCGTCTCAACGCCTGTTTGGAGATCTCCCATGAAGCATGAAGAACTCACCTCAATTCCAGCCAATCGTCGCAGTTTCCTTAAAGGCGCAGGCCTGACCGGGCTCGCCGCCGTCGCGGGAGCCGCGATGATCGGCACCGAATTCGCCGGTCAACCCGCCGAAGCTTTGGCCCCCAACGATACCGACATCCTCAATTTCGCCCTCAACCTCGAGTACCTGGAAGCCGAGTTCTACGCGGTCGCCACCTACGGCGCCACACTCGTGCAACTCGGTGTCTTGTCCAAGGCCGATGAATCCGGGCCCACAACCGGTGGCCACGTAGTTCCCGGCTTTGCCGGCAAACCCGAAGCTTACATCGCCACCGCTCTACGCATCGATGAGATTGACCATGTTCGAGTCCTCCGCGCCGCCCTGGGCTCCAGTGCAGTCAAAAAACCAGCAATCAAACTGGACGCACTCGGCTTCGGCTTCGGGAATATCAACGATTTCCTCAAGCTTGCCCGTGCGTTTGAAGACACTGGCGTCAGCGCTTACCTGGGAGCGGCTCCGCTCATCACCAGCAAGGCGTACCTCGCCGCAGCAGGTGCCATTCTTGCCACAGAAGCCCAGCACGCAGGCAACATTCGCATGCTCTGCATCATGAAAGGAATCGACCCCCCGGCTTTGGACGCAAAGGATGTGCCACCCTCACCCAGCAAGCCCTTCAATGTGGATAAGGATGCCCTCAGCATACCCCGTACAGTCGCAGAGGTGCTCAACATCGTTTACCACGGCGGAAGCTGCTCTGGCGGCTTCTTCCCCGAAGGCATGAACGGCAGCATCGCCTGCCGCAGCTAACCCGGATCGCTGGCGGCGGTCACCACTTCGCCGCCAGCGCTGTCCTTCTAGAACTCACAACGATTTCGGCGCACCGCTTGATCGTTCATCGGGATGTAGGTCTTTTCTGTCTCGCCGCAGCTTTCGATGTGGGTGCCCGGCTGGGCGCATTGGCCACCATGGCCTGCGCCTGATCGATCGCGCTGTAAAGGTCTGACGGGTCCAGCACCTCAATCCACCCTTTTCGTGTGACCACAACGATCGTAGGGGTGTGGAACACACCCAATTTCAGGCCAAGGTTCCTGTCCGCATCCACCTCCTGTGCCAACTTCCCGGTAGGATCCACGACGAAGGGCAGGGGCGTGCCTTTGGATTGAAAAAACTGCTGCGTGAAAGTGCTCAGATCATCCTTGCTCTCGATCCTGAACTGCGACGCAAACACCTGGCGACGGTAGTCGGTCGCGATCTCCGGAGACACCTTATCTTGCAAGTACCGAGCGTAAATCGAGGCTTCAGGACTCCATACGTGCCCTGGTATATGAAAGTCGTGCCGAACCAGGGGAACCTTGTAATGCTCGATGGCAGCGTGGACAACTGGGAATGCACGTGCGCACGCAGGGCACTCCAGGTCCTCCCACTCAAGGATCGCAACCTTCGCTCCGGCCGGTGGCACCAGGATGGATGTGTCGCGAAATTTGGTAGCAGGATTAGACGGAGTAGCACCGACATTGGTCTGGCTGAACGCGCCCGAACCGCCAATCGACAGCAAAGAAGCCGCACACAAAACGCGAAGGATGACATGAAGACGCATTGGAAGCACTCCCTCAGAAGAATTACGTTTGACGTCCGTTCAGGATGACGACTCCAGAATGGGAGTCGAGTACAAACAACATAGTAAGTGGATGTAGAAAAGCACTTTCGTATTCTGGTTGTCATTCCCGAAGGGAATCTGCGTTGCCCATTCCCTCCTAACCAGCCCCTCAAAACCTAGTTCTAATCGGCGTCCGCACCGCTCTTGACCACGGGCAGATCGATAAAACTGGCTGCACCCGCAGCGTGGTACACGCGCTCCGTAGCCTTCTTGTAGTCCCCCGGTTTTGCAAAAAAGATGTTCGGCACAAACGTCTGCGGGTTGCGGTCATACAGCGGAAACCAACTCGACTGCACCTGCACCATCACCTTATGTCCGGGCAGAAACACGTGGTTGGTCGTCGGCAGCGCGAACTTGTACGCCAGCACCTTGCCCGCCGCAATCGGCTCGGCTTTGGCGAGGCTCTCGCGATAGCGTCCGCGAAAGATATCCATCGAAACTGGCAGTTGATAGCCGCCCATCTGCGGGTCGCCCGCCACCTCATCCGGATACACGTCGATCAGCTTGACCACCCAGTCAGCGTCCGTTCCCGTGGTCGAAGCCAGCAGGTTCGCCACCGGCTCTCCGCTGATCTTCAGCGGTGCCGTCAACACGTCAGAGGTAAACGTCAGCACATCCGTGCGTCCACTGGCCTCGCGCTGATCGTCCACTAGCCAGCGCACCCATGACAGGTCGGGGGTATAGCCCATTGCCTGGCTGGGCCGTGCCCGGTACGGCACAGGCTTTGCCGGGTCGGACACAAATTCATCGAAGCCGCCATCCTGATTCGGCTGCTTGAATCCGAGCTTGTCGCCGGCTTCGAGGTAGAGCGGCTTCATAGTCGGGGCGCATCCACTCTCACATCCCGACGGCCACGTCTTCAGCCGCTCCCAGTGGTCTGTCCCGGTCACATAGGCCGTCACCGGTGCCACGTGCATTGCGGGCGAGCCATCCTGCAAATAATGAGCCAGGAACGGCGCGAGAATGTGCTGCATGAAATAAAGTCCGGTATCGCTGTGGAACTTCACCGCTCCCAGCGACCCCGCAGCCTCAATCTCCTGCCCATGGTGCCACGGGCCAATTACCAGGTACAGCTTGTCCGAGTGCTTGGCCTCGAGCGCCTTGTACACGGCGATCGCACCATAGATATCTTCCTGGTCCCACAAGCTGTCCACCAGCATCGTCGGCACGGTCAGGGGCTGCGCCGCCAGCACCTGGTCCACTGCCTGCGAACTCCAGAAGCTGTCATAAGCCGGGTGCTCCACCATCTTCTTCCAGAAGCCGATCTGATCGAGCTTTTGTTCGCGTCCCAGCTCACCCGCAGACCCGGCCCTCATGTACTGGTCATAGTCGTCGAAGTTGCCCGTGCGCCAATGGTATTTGTTGCCGCGCGACGCGCTCTGCTCCAGGATGTACGGCATATTCTGTTGGCGAAACGCGCCGTTATGGAACCAGTCGTCGCCACGCCAGCCATCCACCATCGGATTCATCGGCACGGAAACCTTTAGCGCCGGATGCGGGTTCACCAGCGGTTCGAGCGCCAAGAAACCGTCGTACGAAATCCCAAGAATCCCCACCTTGCCATTCGTCTCCGGCACATTGTGGATCAGCCATTCAATCGTGTCGTACGTGTCCGTCGATTCGTCCACCGGCGTAGGATTCAACGTTCCCGCAACTCCATGCAGCGGCCGGTTCATCACGTAGTCGCCCTCGCTGCCATACTTGCCGCGAATATCCTGCACGACGCGAATGTATCCGCCCGGAATCAACGCCTCGACCGCATTGTCGTACCCATACAGACTCGACGCCATGTGAACGCTATAGGCATTTTGGGTCAACGTGTTCGCGCCATACGGTGTGCGCGTCATCAGGATGCCCGCATGCTTCGCAGCTTTCGGCACCAGGATGACTGTGTGGAGCTTCACACCGTCGCGCATGGAGATCATCTCCTCGCGCCGGTCATAATCCATTCCAACCGTCGATTGCTGGAACGTCGCCGGAGTTTCAGACGGATACATCGGATACTGGGGCGCAGCACTCTGGGCCAACGCCGCACCTGCACCGAAGCTCACACAACACGCCGCAACTCCCATTTGCCGCAAAAATGTCATTCCACTCTCCCCTAAGTTCATCGCTCTAACTGCCGTTGAAATCTGTAATCCGCGCCTGCTTCTAAAACAGATTTGCTGTTCACGCAGAGTCGTCATCCTGAACGTAGTGAAGGATCCCTGTATTCACCGAACGCCACAACGCTGCACATGATTACAGATCAGCTACAAACCTCCACAACGGAAGCCCTGCTACTCCCGCCTGCCCTTTTGCCACTCCGCATAAGGAATGCGCGGCATCGAGAGAAACGCATCGCGCGTCTTCACATATGCGCCCTGCCCATTCATCCGTCCAATCGCGTGCAACTCCTCTGACAAGATATACGGGCCAGCCGGGTCGACAAATTTGTCTTCCACATACATGGCAACAACTCGCCCAAGAATAATTCGCGAGCGCCCGATCTCAAGCGTCGTATGCTCCACGCATTCGAGCGCCGCATGCGCCTGCTTAATGCGTGGCACCTTCACGAGCGCCGAAGGCGCTGTCTCGAGCCCTGCCATCTCCAGCTCATCCACACCCGCAGGAAAGTCTGTCGCGCAAACGTTCATCTGGTGCGCCAGGTCCTCGGTCGTCACGTTGACGACGAACTCGCCGTTGCGCCGGATATTGCGCGCCGTATCCTTGGGCACAAACTCTCCCGGACGGTTCATCACACCCAGCCCCACAATCGGCGGATCGGTGCAAAGGTAGTTGTACGCGCTGAACGGAGCGGCATTCAGACCGCCATCGTCGTTGAAGCTCGTCACCAACGCGATCGGCCGCGGCGCCACCAAGCCGATCAACAGGTTATAAACCTGCCTCGGCTCACACTTGTCCGTCTCAAAAACCATGCACACCCCAATTGCGCCAACATCTCACGCCCAGCCAGTCTAGGCCATCAGCGCTACATCGCGCGCAACTACCCGCCGCAGCCTGCGTTCGCCATTGCTGTTGCTCTTGCCTTCTGGTTGTCATTCCCGAAGGGAATCTGTGTCTGTTGTTCCTGTAGCTATTGGGTTGTCATTCCCGCAGGGAATCTGCGTCTGTTATTTCTGTTGCTGTTTTGTTGTCATTCCCGAAGGGAATCCGCGTCTGCTTTAGTTATTTCCAACAACGAGCAACCGCACTACCGCAGGTTCCGCCAAACCGCGAACCCCAGCGCCCCAACCATCAGCAACGCCGTCAGCCGAGCACTCACTAAAGGCCACACCGCCTGGCTGTCGCCCCGCCCTACCCGCCAACCCGCCACCGTAACATACGAGGCTGCAACCGGCAGCAATCCAACCAGCAAAGCATTCTCCCGCCAAGCCTCACCCCAATGCCCATGCAGCAAAGCCGCAAGCGCCCGCGTTCCTCCACATCCAGGACAAAGCAGCCCGGTCGCTGCAAAGAACGGGCACCCCGGATAACCTACAGACGCCGCCGGTGGAAACCGCAGCAAGACAGCCGCACCACCGAGACTCACAATCAAAATCCCCACAAGCTGCGGCCACCGGACCATCATCCCGCGCACTGCTAGAAGACCCGTCCAATACCGTACCGCGCGGCCTGCTTCAATCCGTTGATTCGGTTGAACTCATACTGAAAATAAATCCCGCCGAAGAGAAACACCAGCAGAGGATTCAGCCGCAGACCGATCGGCTCCGGTCCATTGAAGTGCTCTTCCAGGGACGCACTCATCACGAACCGCGTCACAATCAGCAGCACGAAATAAAGAAGCGAAAGCACGCCTCCACCAAGGTTGTGTGTGTGCGGAAACCTGCCTGGATGAGCCATCATCACGCCCCAGACGCTCGCACCCCGAAACCAGGTAATCACCAGCAGCACATAGAGCGCGATGTAGAAGATCAACCCGTTGCTGTTCGGCTGCACTTTCTTCAACCACGCCGCCTGAATCACCGTGAACACCTTCGAAAACAGACCGCAGGTCAGGATCGTAAACAGCAAATACAAGCCCCAATGCAGGTTCGGTGGATCCGGATATTGCCCTGCCACTGCGCCTGCCGTGCCACCCGCCGGATACGCGCCCGCTGCCGGGTTGTAGACGGGATCTTCGTAGCTCCCACCACCGGCTGGATTCGCATACGAGCCGCTTGGCGCGTACGCAGCCTGTGCGGGATGGGCCGGTTCAGCCGATGCTGGAGTTGTGCCCAGAAGCTGCGCTACCTGGACCCACTCCGTCATCGTTTCGCTCTTCGCCAGATCGGTCAGCAGCACGTTGCCGCTGGCCACGTAGCGCCGCAAATCTTCGAGCGTGTAGGGTCCGTACATTTGTCCGTTGCGCGAAATCTGATAGTGCATCGACGACACTCCTCGGCCAATCTGCTGGCCTTGCACACGCGCGGGCGCACGCTTGCCAGTCTCTTGTGAAATCTACGTCCGATCCTTACATGGAGTTCCACCCGAGACAACAGATTTACGCGGCACTCCCACAAACTTCACGCGCGAGCTTCGACAGCCTGCAACGTCTCACGCACGAACTGCACCAGATCTTCACTGCAATACGCACCTTCGCCGCCGCGAAACTGCCGTGCACGCTCTACCAGCCGAATCGAAACATTCGGCCACGGAGCACCTTGCAGTTCGCCCCCCGTCAGCACGATCGCGTCCGCACGGTCCAGGTAACGCTTCGCCGAAGGCTTGAAGTCAGCCGTCCCCGCATCGAGCACGCACACCAGCACGTCGGGCTGTAGAAACCGCAGAACGCTGTTTGACTCCACAATCGCATTCTCCGACCGCGCAATCTCCTGGCGCACACGCGGCATGGCCTCCGCCAACTGTCCCTGCCTCGTCCTGACCCAGAACGACCGCTCCGCACCCGCCGCCAGATAGCGGGATGAATCCGTTCCGCTCGCGCGGTCCCGCTCCTGGCTGATCGCAATCGTGTGGTCCGCGGTCTCGCAGTCGCATGGCTCGCCATTGGCCGAACACACGCCGTGCCCAAACTGCGTAATCTTAAACGCCGTCCAGCGCATCTCCGGCAGGGCCGCGATCAACCCCGCCACCACACTCGTCTTCCCGATGTTCCGCGTATGCCCGCCGACCACCACGACCGCCATTGCCGCTAGTCCTTTCTGCGCCGCATCCGCGCCACACCGCGCAGAAACTCGCGTACCGGCTCAGCCGGCGTTCCCCAATACACTTCGCCTTCGCCGGAGATCGTTTTCCCCGGCAGCACGCCTCCCTGCCCTCCCAGAACAACGCCACGCCCGATAGTGGCGTGCTCTCCAATCCCAGCCTGGCCGCCCAGCATCGCACCGTCCTCCACCGTCGTCGAGCCCGCCATGCCCACCTGCGCGGCGATCAGGACGTTGCGCCCAATCGTGCAGTTGTGAGCGATGTGTACCAGGTTGTCGATCTTCGTCCCGCACCCGATGCGCGTCTCGCCGAGCGCCCCCCGGTCAATGGTCGTGTTGGCGCCTATCTCCACATCGTCTTCGATGCACAGTGTGCCGATCTGCGGAAACCTCAGGTGCTGGCCCTCGCTCCACACATACCCAAATCCGTCCGATCCGAGTACCGCCCCGGCCTGCACGCGAACCCGCGCACCCAGCCGCGTTCCGCTGTGAATCACTACCCCAGGCCCAATCCTGCATCCCACGCCAAGCTCCACGTCCCGCTCGATGACCGCACCCGCGTCAACCCGGCAACCCACGCCCACCTGTGCTGCCTCAGAAACCATCGCGCGCGGATTGATCCCGCCTTCCGCCTCCTGCGCACCGAACCACCGCGCATAAACCCGAGCAAACGCGGTTCGCGGATCTCCGACCACCAGCACGCGCTCATCTCCACAATCGGCACTGCCGGTCTTCGCCAAAATCAGACCTGCCCGGGAAGCCAGCGCCTGCCCCAGCGAACGGTCGTCCGCAGTAAAAACAATTGCATCTTCGTCTGCGGCCAGGATGGACGAAATCCGGCCCAAGGCCACGCCTCTATCTACGCCCGCAGAAACACCTAGAAAGGCTGCAACTTCGCTCTTCGTCACCGCTGGAGCCTTCATCTTCCGTACACTCCTGACTCGCCCGGCGGACGCGTCTTCCAGCGTCGGTGCAGCCACAACCACTGCTCCGGAATCCGGCGAATCACCTGTTCAATCGCAAGTGTGAACGCGGCCGTATTTGCCACAATGTCGGCCTCCAAATCTCCACTGCGGATCAACGGAAGACGCTCCTCAAACTCGAGCACATACTTCTTGCGCCTACCGTTCCACAGCAGAAAGCCCGGCAGCACAGCCGCGTCTGTCTTCAACGCTACTCGCGCCATCCCCGCAGCCGTACAAGCTTCAACCCCGAAGAACGGCACAAACGTACCCTGCGGGGGAGTCATGTTGGTATCCATCAGAATCCCGACCGTCTCGCCCGCGCGCATCGCAGAGATCAGACCGCGTGCAAAATCATCCTTGTGAATCACGCGATTGCCATGCAGACAGCGAATGCGGTTCACAAACGCATCCACCAGAGGATTATCCAGCCGCCGAATGACCAACCCCATCGGATATCCCGCGAGCGAATGAAAGAAGCTCGACAGCTCCCACGCGCCCAGGTGGCCGGTCAGCACCAGCACACCCTTGCCTCGCTCCCGCGCCGCAGAATAACGTTCAAGTCCGTCGTACTCGATGAAACTGTTCGCCTTTGCAAGTGTGTAGTGCGGCATCAGGCAAAACTCAGCCAACTGCCAGCCGAGCGAACGATACACACCCTGCAGCACACGATCGCGCTGCTCGATATCCCACTCCGGGAACGCCAGCGCCAGGTTGCTGCGGCCAACCTCGCGCAGCCGCCCAAGGAAGCGAAAACAGAGCGCGCCTACTCCGGCTCCGACGGCCCGAGCGAGTTTTCGCGGCAGAACTCCCAGACCGCGCGCCAACATCCATACCGCAGCAAACTCGGCCCGATGGCGTAGCGTCGGCGCCAGGCCACCCCGGTACTTCGTTGGCTGATCGTTCTGTGCCAAAACGGTCAAGACTCCAGTTTACCCATTGCACCATACCAGGCCAAAGAAAACGAGGCAGCCAGGTTATGGCTGCCTCGTCGTTCCAGATTGCTTAACTTCGAAGTTAGTCCTGCTTCGCCTTCGCCTGCAAGAAATACTTGGCCACCGTACGCACGAACGGCTGTGCATTGGCAGGGGTTGGATGCCCGCCATTCAGAAGAGTGGTAAAAGGCACATCCGCCCCATACTCCGTGCGCGTGTCTTCCGTGTTCTGCGACAACACCGTACCCGACAGGTCCAGACCTGCAAACAAGCCCTTCGCGCGTGAATAGGTGAGGAACTCTGCATTCAGCTTCCAGTCCGTTCCAGCCTGCGCCTCACGTCCGATCGGACCCGCTGCAGCAGAGGCATCGCCACCAATTTTGAACTTGTTCTTCAGCATCTCCTGCAAGCCGTTATGATTCATAGCCAGCAGCACCAGATCCGTCGACTGTGCGCCGATCTGAAAACCGAAGCTACCGCCGGTCAGCTGCACGAACACGGGTGCGCTCCAGCCATGCGACGTACGGCACGTTGCCGCGCCCTGGCCATACTGGGCGCCAACGACGAAGGCGGCCTTTTTGAAACCGGGAATGACCACCACGCAGGATGCACCTGCAAGAATCTGTTGAGGAATGCCCTTATCAGGAGCGGCCATGATTTCATTCAGAACGTCGCTCGCCTGAGTCAGGCGATCGGCAAGCTTCTCTTTGCTCGCATGTTCCGCCGCAAACGAGTACTGTGCCATGCCCGACAGCAGGGCGGCAGACGCTGCAACTGCCACAAACTTCTTCATTGTTCCATCCTCCGTACATCTCATATAGGCTTTTACTCTCAAGCCCGCACCAGATGCGCGAACTTTTAGAAGCCTCGATATCTCTTCTTCAGATGGATTGGCCGAGGACGGGGTTGCACGTACGCTCTATTCAGTAATCATGGACAACGTCGCCTCACCGGTCAGGATCTACCCGCAGGTAACCACCAGAGCACGCCAGCCCAAAGCATCTGCCACATCTTCCTGCTGTCATTCTGAAGGGAATCTGCGTTTTGCCATTTACCCACTCGCGCCTGAACGCGGTAGACAAAAAATGGGGGTTGCGAACACCGGCTAAGCCGAATGCCGCAACCCCACTCTCCCAGGTCTGTATTGCTGAATACACTTTCGCCTGAATCGAAGGTAACCACAAGAGTACCGATGGATGTGGTCTTACGTAACTTACCACGATAACTATTCCATTAACACCCAGCTCCGCTGTAAAGCATGCATCGTCAATGCAGTCCGGTTATCAACTGACGCCTTCCGCATCAGCCGTGCGAGATGTGCCTTCACCGTGCCCACGTCTAGATGCAAACCGTGCGCAATCTCCCGGTTGGACTGCCCCTGAATCAGCAGGCGCAGCACCTCTACTTCGCGCGTAGTGAACCGAGGCGCAGCCTGCGCGGAACTCACCCGTTCCCGGTCCGCTCTATCCAGCAGCGTGGCGAGGACCTTGCGGGGCGCCCACACGGATCCATCCATCACCACATCTACGGCATGCCGAATCTCATCCGCTTTGGCGTCGTACGCGATATATCCCTTCGCTCCGCTGGCGATCAGCGCCTCAATCTGCGCCGCCGCAGCCGGCCACCCGATCACCAGTACGCGAACATTCGGCCGCGCTCGCCGCAATACCGCAACCGCCTCCAGCAGCGGCGGCACCAAACCCGCATCGAGCACAATCAGATCGAGGCCTTCGACGGCGCGCACACCCTCAAGCGAGGTCGTCAGAATGGAACAGCGGGAGCCATCTCCAAGGATCTCCCGCAACCCTTCAACCCTTACCTCGTCCGTCATGATCAGCCCAAACCTGGGCAGCACGGCGTCTTCAGCGACTTTCATTTGCGGCCTCCGCGGCACGGCTAACGCCGGCGCGTTCTGCTCTGGGGTACGGGGCCTTGAAACGATTTGAGACTACAACTTCGGCAGAACAATTCCCTGCTGGTTCTGATACTTGCCCTTGCGGTCCGCGTAGCTTACTTCGCACACCTCATCGGACTGGAAGAACAGAACCTGGCACAGGCCTTCATTGGCATAGATGCGCGCAGGCAGCGGCGTGGTGTTCGAAATTTCGAGCGTCACGTAGCCTTCCCACTCGGGCTCAAACGGCGTCACGTTGACGATGATGCCACAGCGCGCGTACGTGGACTTGCCCACGCAGATCGTCAGCACATCCCGAGGAATTTTGAAGTACTCCACCGAGCGCGCCAGTGCAAACGAGTTCGGCGGCACGATCACGCTTGCAGCCTCGACAGAAACAAACGATCTTTCGTCGAACGCCTTCGGATCGATGATGGCGCTGTTTACGTTGGTAAAAATCTTGAACTCGTCCGAGACGCGCAGGTCGTATCCATAGGACGACAACCCATAGGAGATCACGCCTTCTTTCACCTGCTTCTCGCTGAACGGCGCAATCATACCGTGCTGTGTCGCCTGTTCTCGTATCCAGCGGTCGCTCTTAATCGACATAAACTCTTTCCTCTCCAGGTTCCCCGACGACGGGCAGTTTACCAAACCATGCCATGCAGCCCGCACGCAACGGCATCCGGGACAACCGCAGCGAAACGGCGAGCATTGACATTTTCCATACCCCTTTCTACCATCGCTTCTAACCCGGGCTGTGAATGTTTGCGCAGTGCATCTGCCTCGCATCGTCGGCCCGCCGCAGAAACAGAAGAGGTCGAGCTTGATCAAGCAGGATTTGATTCAACGCGTGGTTGAGCGCACCGGCCTGGTCCGCACCAAGGCCGAGGCAGCCGTCGACGCCATCTTCGACTCCATGAAGCAGAGCCTCGCCGAAGGCGACCGCATCGAGCTCCGCGGCTTCGGCGTCTTCACCGTCAAACCCCGCAAAACCGGTGTAGGCCGCAACCCGCGCACCGGCACCGAAGTGACCATCGCACCCGGCAAAGCCGTCCGCTTCAAACCCGGCAAAGATCTGCACGCGCTCGACTAGAACAACCTGACAGCGAAGGCGTCGCCAGCTTCTCTTGCACCTGCTCGATTGGTTGTCATTCCCGAAGGGAATCTGCGTCTGCCTTTGCCTCTGCCTTCCCCCCTCGTCTTTACTCTGCACTTAGTTGTCATTCCCGCAGGGAATCTGCGTTTGCGTTTGCCTTTGCCTTCGCCTTGCCCCTCGTCTTTGCCTCTGCCCTTTAGTTGTCATTCCCGAAGGGAATCTGCGTTTTGCCTTACCCTCATCCCAAGGCGCAACGCAGCAATCCGCCTCGTCCTGCATACACCCCGGCACACGATAGACTCTTCCCAGTGAGGAACGCATTGATTCGTCCGTTGAAGTACATATCCTGCCTCTTCTTTTTTGGCCTTGTCCTGA
>JAABUJ010000807.1_pt1 | contig 55166 bp, 80 predicted proteins | sample 5559131 | NCBI WGS metagenome assembly JAABUJ01 (sample SAMN10711875, study PRJNA513366) | rock metagenome | isolation source: Antarctica rocks | place: Antarctica: Victoria Land, Mt New Zealand nord | collected 2016-01-07
ACCCAACACACGCCTCGCGACCCGAGTCATAGATCGCCTCAGCTTCGGATCGCTCCACGCCAACAAGATTCGGCGCCCGCCCTCGCGAACCTTGTTATGGAAAGCCCGGAGGACTGAACGGCTACCACATTTCCGAGGAGGCCCAGGCCTCCAAACCAGACCAGGACGGCGAGGTCGGCGGCCACCGGTTGGTCGTGGAGGATCCAGGCCCCCCACTGCGGTGCGCAGAGCGCCAGCGCCGCCGGCGCCAGCCATCCCCAGCGCTGCGCGATTGCGGCCCACACCGCGCAGCCGCTTGCCACGCCGAGCATCGCGACGGTGAGACCGCTGCTCGGCACGTCGAGCATGACCGGTGAGAGGAGTGCCCCCAGGAGGCCGAGGACAGCGATGGCCTGACCCGCCCACCGGATCGCGAGAATCGCAGCCAGTGCCCCGACCAGCATCGCGGCGCAGAGCGCCAGCAGCGGGGCGATCAGGTGGTAGATCTCGCCGGCCACGATCAGGGTCGCGAACAGCCCCGCGGTCGCCACCCCCACCAGAGCCACGGAGACTTCGGTGCGTCCATGCCGGGCGTGTAGCCAGATCCCGCCGGCCATGAGCGCACCCGAGGCCAGCGCGGCCAGACCCACGCGCGCTTCCACGCCGATCCAGCCGCGGGAGATGGCCAGCGCCAGGAACAGCACGATCCCCAGCAACGTCGCGGCGCCTCCGAGCCAGGCGAGGACGCGGCCGCCGATCAGGTCGCCGAGGGAGAGCCTGCCGGTGCCCGCGCGCCCCTGGCCTCGCGGGGGTCGCGCGGGCACGGCGACTTGCAAAGGCGTCGCGGCGGTCGCGGCGTGCGGCGACGGCGGTGCCACCGGCAGCGTCGTTTGGCCGAGCAGATGCCGCTCCAGACGACTCGCGGTCTCCTCCACTCGCTGCTCGAGGGTGGCGAGCCGCGCCTCCATGCTCTCGCCCTGCGTCGTCACCGTCATCGCTCATCCTCCTTCTTGCTGACCCTTGGTTGACAAGAAGCCTAACGCGCTCTCACGTGCCTTGTCAACCTATGGTCGATAGAGGAACCTAGAATCGTCTCGGTGAGCGAGCCCGCCTACACCCGGCTGCAGGTCGACGAGCGCCGGCGCCAGCTGCTGGAGGCCGGGGCGGCCCTGTTCGCCGAGCACGCCTACGAAGAGATCTCGATGCGCCAGATCGCGACGGCCGCCGGCGTGTCGAAGCCGCTGCTCTACCACTACTTCCCGTCGAAGACCGACCTGTTCAAGGCCGCGGTGGCCGAGGCCGCTGCCGAGCTGCAACGGCTGATCGCGCCCAGCGGTCGGGGCTCAGCACTGGAGCAGCTCTCAGCCAGCCTCGACGCCTACCTGGGCTGGATCGAGGAGCACGCGCGCACGTGGGCCAAGCTGATGCAGAGCGCTGCCTCCCTGCCCGAGGCGCGCGAGCTCGTCGAGGGCTTCCGCACCCGCACGATGGAGCTGGTGCTCTCCGAGCTGGCCAGCGGCGGCGCCCCGGCCCCGGCGCTGCGCACAGCCATCCAGGGCTGGCTCGGCTACCTCGACGCCGCGATCCTCGACTGGACGCAGAACCGGGATCTCTCCCGACAGCAGCTGCGTGACCTGCTCCTGGCCGCCTTCGGCGGGACGCTGATGGCCGCCCAGCAGGCCGACCCAACGGTCAAGCTGCCGGAGTGGTAGCGGGGCCCGCTAGCTTGCCGCGGGCTGGGGAGCCGCCGGCTCGTCCACTGCCGGCTCGACGGTCGCCGGTTCGGCCGTGGCCGATTCGGGCGTCACCGGTTCGGGCGTCGCCGGCTCGGCGGCGGCCGGTTCAGGTGTTGCCACCTCGCCGTTGACCGCGCTCTCCTCGTGCTCGCCCTCGGCCTTGTCGTCCTTCTCACCGGCGAGGACGTTCTTGGAGGGCGCCAGCATCATCGTCATGTTGCGCCCGTCCTGCAAGGGCGACTGCTCGATGACCGCGATCTCGTTCAGCTCGCCGGCGAGACGGTCCAGAAGCGCGGTGCCGCGTTCGGGATGAGTCACCTCGCGCCCGCGGAACATGATCGTGATCTTGACCTTGTCCTTGCCCATCAGGAAGCGGGTGACGTGGCCCTTCTTGGTGTCGTAGTCGTTCTGAGCGATCTTCGGCCGGAACTTGATTTCCCGGATCGTGATCTGCTGCTGGTGCTTGCGCGCGGCCTTCTGCTTCTGCGCCTGCTCGTACTTGTACTTGGAGTAGTCCAGCACCCGTACGACCGGAGGACGTGCCTCGGGGGCCACCTCCACGAGATCGAGGTCGCGCTGCTGCGCGTACGCAAGGGCCTCCGTGGTCTTGACGACCCCCACCTGATTGCCGTCCTCACCGATGAGCCGAACCTCAGGAACGCGGATCCGGTCGTTGATCCGGGTCTGGTCGCGCTCTGGCGGGCGCCGGTCGAACCTACGCGGGACCGGCACTAGATGATTGGGCGGAGCCGGGGCAGCTTCAAGCGGCGCCGGACCGTGCGTGAGGAGACAGCAAAGTCAACGCTGTTCAGTATAGCGGCGGCTCCTGTCGATCGCACGCGTTTTCACCTGCGTCTGCAGCCGGTGGACGAACTCGTCGAGGCTGAACGTGCCGGCGTCCCCGTGTCCGTGCTCGCGCACCGACACCTGCCCTGTCTCCTGCTCGCGATCCCCGACCACGAGCATGTAGGGGAGCTTGCGCAGCTCGGCCTCGCGGATCTTGCGCGCGACCGATTCGGTGCGATCGTCGGTCTCCACGCGGCACCCCGCGTCGCGCAGGCGAGCCTGGACCTGCCGGGCGTAGTCCAGGTTCCGGTCGTTGATCGGCACCGCGATGGCCTGGACCGGCGCCAGCCATACCGGGAGCTCGCCGCCGAAGTGCTCCAGCAGGATTCCGATGAACCGCTCATAGGAGCCCATCAAGGCGCGATGGATCATCACCGGCTGGTGCTCGGCGTTGTCGGCACCGGTGTAGCTGAGCCCGAAGCGCCGAGGGAAGTTGTAGTCCAGCTGGCAGGTGCCCAGCTGCCAGGAGCGGCCGAGGGAGTCGGTCATGTGCATGTCGATCTTGGGGCCGTAGAACGCGCCGTCGCCCTCGTTGAGGTCGTAGGGCAGGTCCTGGGAATCCAGCGCGCTGATCAGCGCCGCCTCGCTGCGATCCCACAGCTCATCGGATCCGATCCGCTGCGGGGGCCGGGTGGAGAGCTCCAGGCGCACGTCGATGCCGAAGATCGCGTAGGTGGCGAACGCGAACTCCAGCACGCCGGCGACCTCGTCCTGGATCTGCTCCTCGGTACAGAAGATGTGCGAGTCGTCCTGGGCGAAGTGACGGACGCGCAGTAGCCCGTGCAGGGTGCCGCTCGGCTCGCGGCGGTGCAGCAGCCCGGGCTCCCACAGCCGCACGGGCAGATCGCGATAGGAGTGGCGCTGCAGCGAGTACAGCTGGCAGTGACCGGGGCAGTTCATCGGCTTGACCGCCATCGAGCGCTCCTCGTACTCGGTGACGAACATGTTCTCCCGATACTTGTCCCAGTGGCCGGAGGTCCGCCACAGCGCGCTGTCGTACAGCTGTGGGGTCTTGACCTCCTGGTAGCCGCGCTCGCGACCCATCTCACGACTGAGCGCCACCAGCTCGTTGAACACCTCGGTGCCCGCCGGCAGCCAGAACGCCGCGCCCGGCGCAACCTCGGAGAAGGTGAAGAGACCGAGCTGGGGCCCGAGCCGACGATGATCGTTGGCCCGCGCCCGCTCCAGGCGCTCCAGGTGCTCGTCAAGCGCCCGCTTGGAGTGAAACGCCGTTCCATACACGCGCGTGAGCATCGGCCGCTTGGCGTCCCCCCGCCAGTACGCACCCGCCACCGACTGCAGCTTGAACGCCTTGATCGCGCCGGTGCCGGGGGCGTGCGGGCCGCGACAGAGATCGGTGAAAGGGCCGTTGGTGTACAGCGAGACGGTATCCACGCCCTGGGCGCTGACGAGGTCCTCGATCAGCTCCACCTTGTAGTCCTGGTCTTCGGCTCGGAAGCGCTCCAGAGCCTCCGAGGGAGTCACGTCCTGGCGCTGAAAATGCTCGTCGGCGGCGATGTGCTCGCGCATCTTGGCCTCGATCCGCTCGAAGTCGCCGTCCGTGAGGGTGACACCGTCGGGGAAGTCGAAGTCGTAGTAGAAGCCGTGCTCGATCGGCGGGCCGATCGAGATCTTCACGCCGGGGTAGAGCTCCATCACCGCCGCGGCCAGGACGTGCGCGCAGTCGTGGCGGATCAGCTCCAGCGCCTCCTCCCCGCTGCGATCGGTGAGGATCTCGATACCGGCCGGTCCTTTCCCCGTGGGGGGCAGCGGCCGAGTCAGGTCCCGCAGCTCGCCCCCGACCTTCACCGCCAAGGCTGCGCGGGCCAGACCAGGCCCGATCGTGGCCGCCGCGTCCGCGCCGGTAGCGCCTTCGGCGAGAGTCAGGGTGTTCCCGTCGGGCAGCTGGAAGTCCATGCGCCGCAGGATGCTAGTGGCGCCGTCCGCGGCTGCCCCCATGGTGGCCTCGCCCGCTACATTTGGCTGCCTCCCGGGCGATTAGCTCAGCTGGGAGAGCGCCGCCTCGACAAGGCGGAGGTCACTGGTTCGAGCCCAGTATCGCCCACTTCCGTGAACGCTAAGGATCCGGCCGCTAGCGCAGAGCTAGCTCCCCGGCCTGGGGAACACTGGGGGAACTCGCGGAACATCTAAGTCAGCCTCCGGCTCACCGCGCCATCCCCAGCTGCAGCTGCCCGTTGGCGGCCTCCCGGGCCCGGCGGATCGCGGCACCGGCCGGCACCCGTGGCTGGCCCTTCATCTCGCTCATCACGCCGGCGTAGTGGCGGGCGAGGGTAGCCACGGAGTGGCCGGCCTGCTCGGCGACGTACACGAGGTCCTCACCGGACCACAGCAGCAGGCTGACGAAGCTGCCGCGGAGGCGGTAGGGGCGCAGGTCGCCGGTGACCCCGGCTGCGATCGCGGCGGGCTGGTAGACCCGCCGGCGCCAGTTCGCCCAGTCCGAGCGGGTCCACTCCCCGCCGGTGGGGCGCGGCAGGATCAGCTGATCGCCGGCGGGACGCCCGCACGCCATCCGCCACTCGGCGAGGTCCTGGGCCAGCGGGTGGAGCAGGTCGACGTCGCGGGCGCGGCCAGTCTTGGAGGCCAGAACGTGCAGGGTGCGCTCTGAGAGGTCATCCCAGCGGGCGGTGCGATCCTCGACCGGGCGCAGGCCGGCGTAGGCGAGGATGGAGACGATCAGGGCGTTGCGCTGGCGCTCGGCCGGGGTGCCGACCGGGGACTCGTAGCCGCGCTGGGGGCGCTTGCCGGCCGCGGTGGCGGGCACCGTGCGGGTGCGCTGGGAGCGCATGATCCACCGGATCCGCTCCACCGTGGCCGGGGACAGGGGCTGGCGGTGGGCGGCTGGCGGGGCCTTGGGCATCTGCACCATGCTCACCGGGTTGGCGGGAATCAGGCCGCGGACGACGGCGCGCTTGAGGATCCCGGAGAGCAGCAGCAGCGCCTTGCGCTGGGAGGCGGGGGCGAGGCCGTGATGGGCGAGCTGGTCGCGGAGGTCCTCGACGAGCATCGGGGTGATCTCCCGCAGCTGATAGCCGCCGACGCGGGGGAGCAGGTCGTGGCCCCACGCGTCGAGGTAGCGCCGGCGGGTCTCCGGGGCGAGGTTGGGGATGGCGTAGCGCGGCCACCACTCCTGCTCCATGAAGTCGGCCAGGGTGACCCGGGACATGATCACCCCGGAGGCTAGGGGTCCGAGCTGCTTGCGGCGCTCGATGTCGCGCTCGAAGGTGTCGGCGTCGCCCTTGCGGGTGAAGGTGCGCGAGCGCTGGCGGCCGCCCTCGCGCCACTTGACCTGGTAGCCCGCACGGTCGATGCGCTTGTGGATGCTCATCGTAGGGCGGAATCTAGCACGCTAGACGGCAGAGGGGGCCGCTTCCAACAGCTCGATGAGCTTGTCCGCCGAGGCAGCAACGAACGCCTCCCGCGCCTCCCGCGCCTCCCGCGCCGCCCGCGCCTCCCACGCCGCCCGCGCCTCCCACGCCGCCCACGCCGCCCACGCCTCCCGCGCCTCCCGCGCCTCCCACGCCTCCCGCGCCTCCCGCGCCTCCCGCGCCTCCCGCGCCTCCCGCGCCGCCCGCGCCGCCCGCGCCGCCCGCGCCGCCCGCGCCGCCCGCGCCGCCCGCGCCTCCCACGCCTCCCGCGCCTCCCACGCCGCCCACGCCTCCCACGCCGCCCGCGCCGCCCGCGCCTCCCGCGCCTCCCACGCCTCCCACGCCGCCCACGCCGCCCGGCTGATCTCAGCCGCTTCCGCGTCCGAGATCAGCTCGCCGGCGGCGATTCGGCCATAGGCGTCGGCGACCGTGAGGCAGACGGCCTTGACGTCCTCGGCCTCGGTGATGTTCACGAGCCCCCACGACTCGTCGACCATCAGCCATGCGGCGAACTGCGGCCAGACCCGTGTCAGGTCGGCGCCGACCGCAATCGCGGCCATGAACCGAGCCGGCCATTCTTTGGCCTGATCGAGCGGCAGCGACTCGAAGATGCCGTCCTCGAGGTGCGCAAGCTGGGCTGGGATCCCGAACTCGCTCTCGTAGCGGATGTGGCCGCCGTCGGGGTCGTGCAGCACGCAGCCCACAGCGCATACCCGCACCTCGCCGTTGTGCTTGTAGTAGGTGCCCTGCAAGATCTCCTCGGCGGCGCGGTGCGCGGCGATCTGAGCGAGGATGCGTGCCTTGAGGTCAGGGTCGCCGTGGTAGGCGACGAGCTTGGCGGTGGCTGTGGTCATCGGCTAAGACTCCTTCCGGGAGGGGTGCGGAACAGGTGCGGCTGGGGAGCGAGGATCGGCCTGGCTTCGGGGGCGAGCCGCAGGTGCCGGGCCTTGGTGGAGCGCCTGCGGCAACGTGGGCAGCGACAGGGGCGACAGCCGCAGTCGCCTGGGCCGCACGCCTGGGCGCAGTGTTGTGCCGGGCAGAAGGACGTGACCCGCGGCGGGTCAAGCAGGCGGGGTTGAGCCGCCGCGGTCCTCACCGGAGAACCTTGGCTACCCGGTCATACACGGCGACGGCGCACGGCTCACACATCGCGCTGCCCTTGGTGGCGAGCGCCTTGGCACCGCCCAGCTTGCCGGTTATCGGCCGCACCGCCAACTGGACGCGGACCGTGGCCGGCTTGGCGCACCGCGAGCAGCCCTTCGAGGCCAGCCCCGCACCGCCGAGATACTCGGCGAACGTCGGCGGGGTGGCCGCCTCCCCAGCCGACCCAAGCTCTCTCTCTCTCTCGTTTGGTGCGCTCATCGGCTCGGTCCTTTCATCGGGTCAGTTCTCGTTCCATGTCGCGCAGCGAAGCCACCGACCCCGGGGCCGGACGCCGCGGCCGTGACGGGCCGCCACGGTGCTCATACGGGGTGGTGGCGGTGTGGCCCTCGATCCAGGCGCGGACGTCCTCCTCGCGCAGCAGCACCCGCGTGGTGGGCTTGAACGCGCGCAGGGCCCCGGAGGTAAACGCGCGACGAATCGTCTTGGGGTTGCAGCGAGCCAGCCGGGCGGCCTCCTCCACGGTCAGATACCCGCTGGCGGGGGTCTGGTCGCGGAGGCGCTCGCGGGCAGCGTCGAGGCTTGAGGCGATCTCGGTCATACGGCGTGGGAAGGGGCAAGCATCGTGGCGGCGATCCGCTCCCGGGCGGTACGGAGCGCCAGGGCGTGCGAGAGGACCTCTTGCAGCTTCTCGGCGCCCTCGCGGAACTCGGAGGGGTGTAGAACGGAGCCCACCGCAAGGGCGCGTTCCGCCGTCTTGATGAGCAGGTCAAGCTCGGCCCCGACCTCGGGGTCGAGCAACAGCCCCGAGATCATCCCGACCGTCCCCTGAGCCTCGATGTACCTCTCGGCGGCAGTCATGGTCGGCCCCCCAGCCCGCGCAGCCACCAGCGCAGCACCCACAGCGCCAGCCAGACGCGGGCTCGCAAGATGAGCTGGCGCACGCTCACGGCTTTGACCGCCCATCAGTACTGGACCTTTGCGGTGGGGGCGCGCTCGGTGCTCTCGACCACACCGAACTTGTTCCGCTTGTCCTTGAAGGCGACCGCCGCGACGTGACCGTCACCCTCAGCAAGGATCTGACCGTCCGCGTCGATGATCCGGATGCCGATGGTCTCCCCCTTGCGCAGCTCGCGGCCGAGCGCGAGGCCGCCGCTGATCTTCAGCGACGCGACGTTCGGCCTCTCGCCACCGACCTCGAAGCTGAGCTGGGTCATCTCATGCTCGTCCACTGGATTCCTCCTGGTTGGGTTGCCTGAATTGCCGCAGCGCGTCCCGTAGCGCCCAGGCGATCACCCGGGCCTGCTCGGCGTAATCGCGGCTGTACTCAAGGCGCCACAGCACCGCCTCGAGCATCTCCGCGAGCGGATCCTCACACCACGACGGGTCCGCGGGCGCGGTCGCCTCGGTGAGCGCGACCGTGACCATCTCGCCCTTGCACACGTGGCAGGCCAGCTCCATCACCCGGTCGGGCCGGTGGCGGCGTGGCTTGGCCTCGTAGCCGCAGGCGGGGCAGCGGCGGAGCTCCCAGACGCTCATCGGGTCGCGGCGACGTCGATGGTGAAGCGGAAGCGGCGATCAAGCTCGGCGAAGTACTCCGGCGGGGTGGCGCGCTCATCGACGTGGGCCTTTGCCCCGTGTACGAGCACCTGCTGCGGGTGGTTCTGACCCTTGAAGCGGACGAGCGTCACCCACCCACCCCTTCCCCAGCCGCAGTGCAGGGCACGTAGAGCACGGGCCGCTGGGTGACCTCTTCGAGCAGCGTGCCCCACTGCTTCCTGACCCGGCTGAGCGCATGCGGCGCCAATGCCAGCTCCAGCGCGTCCCCGGCGTGATGCAGGTGAGCGCCGAAGGTCCACATCTCCCACTCCCCCCACTCCCCCCAATCCCTCACATGCCCTCGCAGCCGGCCGCAGAGGGCCCGCCACGCCTCGTGCAGGGCCGCCGGGTCCGTCTCCGCGCTGACTGCCGCACTATCCAGGGGGCACGGCACGGAGGACGGCAGAGCCATACGGCGTCTGCGCTCTCGCCTTCTACGTGCCGGTGCCACACGCTGCCCAGGGGCCGTGAGGGGCGTTGGTCCGGGTTGCTGTTCCTGCCTTGAAGATGTAAGTCCGGTACTCCCCCCTTGGGGGGCAGGGGGGGTGGGGTTAACGGTTCTAGTGGTTCCTTCCCCGCGCCCGCGAGTCGAACGTTCGTTTTCACGGGTGACACGTTCGGCTTGCGGGCTCGAAGGTGCCAGGGGTGGGACGTTCGCCTCGAACAGCGGCAGCTGCGGGGCGCGCACCGGGTCGATCAGATAGACGCGGCGGGGGCCGCCCGGCACCCGGGGCTGGCGCTGGATCTCGCGGGCGCCTTCGAGCGACTTCAGCGCCCGGTAGAGCTGGCTGCGTGAGACCTTCGCCCATCCCACCAGCGCCTCGTCAGACGGCCACGCCAAGTTGCTCTGACGCTCGGCGTAGAACGCCAGGGCCATCGCCACGATCCGCGCGGGATGCTCAGCCTGCGAGTGCTTGGCCATCGCCTGCATCGCCTCCAAGCTCACCCGGTGCTCTCCGGCACTGCGGGCTTTCGAGGGGAGAGGTGGACGCCAGCAGCGACTACGTGCAGCGTGCAGTGGTCCAAGTCCCATTCCGGCTCAACGACCAAGTCCAGTCGGCCCCACAATATGTCGGAGCCCTCGTTGTCGAACCACCCCTGCACCCAGCACTCCCGATGCGAGGCCGGGATCGGCGGCTTGCAGTCGTAGCAGGGCGTCGTCTCCTCATCGTCAAAGGCTCGCCCACAGAGACCGCACATCTCAGCGGTGTCGCAGCCTCCTTCGGGATGAATGAGCTTCCGTGCCCATAGCCCGTTGTCGAGATCGACGACCACGCGGTGTCGATCGTTGACGCTCCGGCTTTCAGCCCCTTCCCCAGCCGCAGTATTTCCGCGGGCCTCAGCCGGTAAGCTCTGCATCGCTCTCGAACTCCTGTTCGCCTCGCGTCCCCTCTGGCCTCGCAAGCACGGGGGGCGCTGTGGTTAAGGGGGTAGGCACCCGGCACCGAACCCACGGATGGTCGGCCCGGCGTTGATAGCCGAGCTGCGTCATGGCGGTGCGCTCGTCGAGCTCGGGGTGTTCGGCCGGGCCGTGCAGCAGCCGGCCGGGGCGGGAGGGCGCGGTCACGGCCGACGCTCCTGACGCAGGTGGCTGACTGGCGACGCTCGCCGAGTCCTGCGCTCGTGGTGGGGCTCGACGGCTCCGAGCTGGGCGATCCGCTTCAGCTCAGCTGGCATCTCCCGGCTGGGCGCCTCGTGGAAGTAGAGCACCAGGGCGAAGATGAGCAGCCCCAGCGACACTGTGCCGGCGACGATCAGCGTCCAGTAGAACAGCGAGGCCAGCAGGTCGATCATGCCGGCGCCGCGTCGTGGTCGGCGTAGAACCACGAGGGGTCCCGGTCCAGAGCCCTGGCGATCAGCACGAGCCGCGGCCAGCGGGGCAGCACGCGTCCGCCGCACCACGCCTGAACGACTCGCAGGCCCACGTCGATCTCCCGCGCCAGGGCCTCCTGGGTCATGCCCGCTTCCTTGAGCGCGAACTTCAGATTTGCCGCGACCGGGGCCGCACGATTGCTGCGTGCTTGCATACGCGCACCGTACCACGTACTTTCCACGTACTAAATGCACGCGCACAAAAGAACCGCGCAAATTGCGGCGACGAATTCAGCGTCTGTTCGTAGGGTGCTGCTGGAGGTGGCGCGACGGCGACAGGAAGAGGCTCGGCGTATCGGCGTTCGCATCGCCGAGCTGCGCGAGCGCCATCACCTCACCCAGGCGGTCGCGGCCCTGCGGCTGGGAGTCGCCTACCGCACCTACCAGACGTGGGAGGCCGGGGACGCCACCCCGCGCTGGCACAACTTCGAGAAGATCGCCAAGCTCTACGGCGTCAGCGTCGACGAGATCCTGGGCAACCCACCGTCGCCCTCATCGCCGAGTCAGCTGGACCGCCTGGAGAAGCGCCTCGCGAAGATCGAGCGGGACATCACCCGGCAGGGCAGCGCCGTCGAGAGGCTGCTGAGCGCTGCCGCTGGGCGCTCGGATCTGGACAGCAACTAGCCCACCCGGTAGTAGCGCAGCAGGTACTCGGCCGCCCGGTCCTCCCCGTAGAGCTGCACCGCGAAGGCGAGGTTCTCGGCGTTCAGGGCGGAGATCGGCAGGCGCCGGGTGGCGTGATGGTGGGCTCGGTGGCAACCACAGCGCCCACCGGCGCCGAGCGTCAGCGCGTTGCGCAGGTCCCAGACCGGGCCGCCGAGGGCGCGGACGTGCTGGGCGAGGATCACGTGGTGGCGCACCAGGCGGTCGGGGGCCCGGCAGACCGAGCACTCGCCCCACGTCGGGGCGTGCCATGTGCGGTAGCCCGGCTCGTCGGAGTGATCGGCCGGTGGGCGCGAACGAAGGGCTGAGCGCTTCACTTCAGGGTCCAGCCGTGGTCGCCGGCGCAGTGCGTGTGTGCATGGCCCTTGCGCTTGGGCAGCGCGACCCACCAGTTGCCGGGAGACAGCGGACCGCCGCAGAGCACGCAGATCTCCTCGTGTCTGGCCTCGACGATGCGCAGCGGCTTCTCGCGCGGCAACTGGAAAAGCTCGTAGGCGTCGAGCATCACGGCCGCCCGGGCCCGGTCGACTGCGCCTCCGCGGCTTCGAGGACCATCCTGGCCAGCACCCGCGCTGACTCGCCGTCGTCGGGGGAGTGCAGCACGCTGAAGGCCAGCGCCACCATGACGGAGGTGATCTGCGGCGCCGGCTCCCGGCCATCCCTCCCCCTCGATAGCCGCATCTAGAACAGCGTCCGGTCTTCGGTGCAGCGCTCGCAGTCGCAGTCGGGGTGGCCGAAGGGGCCGAGGAAGTCCCGCAGCGCCACCGCCGCGGCGGCCGGAGATAAAGAGGAGAGTTCCTCCAAACGCCGGTCGCTCATGCGCACCAGGTGCATCTCGCCCATGGTCTCCTCGTCGTGGTCCTCCTGGAAGCAGCTCATGCTCCGACCCTCAGAGGGCAGTCCGCGTACCGGCACGCCGAGCAGAACCAGGCGTGCGGGCTCGCCCCGGACCAGATCCCCGTCTCGCAGCGCCACTCGATCTCCCGCGCCAGTCCGAAGATCCGGTCGCTGAGTAGATCGAGCTGACGCTCGGAGCGTTCGGTCGGCACGACCTCGGCGGTCGGCAGCTTGGTGCGGACCATCGTGTCGAAGCGGAACCCGGCGGCCGGATTGCCCTCGGCGCGCCGCGCGGCGAGGAACACTGTCGGCTGGAGGTCCCCGTCGGCGTCCTTCTGGGACATCCGCTTGGCGCGCATCTTGTAGTCGCGCACCAGCCCGCCCGTGTCCTCGAGGTCCAGGAAGCCGGTCAGCACCCACTCGACGCCGGGCCAGCTCAGCTCGAACTCGCGCTCCACCGAGATGGGCACGATCGCGGGGGCGATGTCGCGGTGATAGATCGCGAGCGCCCGGGCGCCGGAGTCCTTCAGCGCCCCGGCCGTGTCGGTGCCGTAGTCGATCTCCTCGCGGCCGGTGCGCTCCTCGAACTCGGAGGCGAACTCGTCGAGGAGCGCCTCGGTGCAGAGCCCGTCCCCGGACTCCAGCTGGTGGCCGAAGTGCTGATTAAGCGCCGCCCCGGCTGATGAGCCGAGCACCATCTTGCCCGACGGCGGCTCGGGCTCCTTGTCGATGTAGCGACGCCGCCACGCCTCCGGGCATCTCATCAGCAGCGACAGGCTGGAGAGGCTGAGGTAGTCGACCGGAAGGCTGACCGGCGGCTCAACGGTGACCCGGTCGATTGCGAGCGCGCTCATGCTCCTCCCTCCCCAGCGCCGTTGCTCTCGGCGATCCCGGCGAGCACGGCATCCACCAGCTTCGCGGGTAGTCGGTCGAGCGCCCGTCCGGCCCAGCGTTCCGCCGCCGCCGGGTCGGCCCAGGTGATCGGGTCCGCGCCGCCGGCCTGCTTGAGCACGTTGGCCAGGTCACCCGGTTCGAGCTTCGCCTCGCGGGCCCGGACCTCGATCAGGCTGCGCTGCTTGGCGGTGGCGGGACGCTCTGAGGGTGCGGCGGGGCGAGCGCTCGGCTGGGTGCGGCGGGGAGGATCGTGCTCCGGGCTGTCGATCGGAGGTATGACCGGCGGCGGGTCGTACGCCTTAGCACTGGAGGCGTGGGCGCCGTCGTCGTCGTCACCGGTGGTCAGGTTGAGCACCGCCACGAGCGCGTACCGCCGGGCGTAGGTGAGCGCGGAGCCCTGGCCCTGCGGGTCGGCCTTGACGCACATCAGCGCCATCACGTCCTCCTCGGCCTCGCCGGAGGGCAGGTGCGTGATCCGGTAGCGCAGGGCGGGCTGGCCGTGCTCGTCGCTGGTCGGGAACGTCGTCCAGGCCAGCTCATGCTTGACCAGCAGCGGCAGCACCGCGTCCACCACCGCGTCGAGGGTGACGTAGCGGTAGGTACGCCCGCCGGCCTGGCCGTCGGCGTTGGGCCCGAGCTTCGGAGCGTCGGCCTGAACGGCCAGGATCGCCGCCATGAGCGGTGAGCCCTTCTGCGGCTGCGTCTCTGGTGGGGCCGGGACTACGCGCGGCGCCCGCACCCGGCCGTTGGTCTTGGGGGCGGTGGCGCTCATGAGGCCACCGCAAGCGGGGCGAACGCCGCCAGGTGGCGGTCTACGTGGGCTCGGGCGCGGTCCTGGCCGGCATACCAGCAGGAGCCCTTCCAGCCGCACGAGCACTCGAAGCGGTGCAGGTTGTGCGAGGGGACCTGCTGGCCCTCGTCGGTGATGTAGGCATGACCGACCTTGACGTGCAGCGTCGGTTCATGGATGGTGAGCGTGCTCATGGGAGGACTGATCTCCTTTGGGCCATGACCCGGGGGCGGTTACAGCCGTCGCCCGGGTCGCTTTTTGGTTGGTCTCTACACCCTAGCAGCTAGGGCGCGGGGAAGCAAGGCGCTAGAGCCGGGAGCCTCGGCGGATCTGGTCGACGCGCTGGGTGGAGAGGCCGGTCAGCTCGCCGAGCTGGGTCGGCCCCATGCCGGCGGCGTGCATCTCTCGGATCAGCCGGTCGCGCTGCTCGTCGATCTCCGCCAACGCCTTGGCGTGCGGCAACCGGCGCCGCATGAGGCTCTTCATCTCCCGCGTGAGCGCGGGCAACTCGGCGTCGTGCAACAGCTTGGATCGATCCGAGGTGGTGGCCATCGAGGGAGAACTCTACCTGCTTGACCACCCGGCGTCTAGCGGCTAGGGTGGAGTCATGACCCTCACCAGCTCGCTCTACAAGGCCGCCAGCGCTCTAGATTCGCTCGCCCCGGCGGATCTGGTCGATGCGCTGCGGGGTCAGCTCGGTGATATCGGCGATCCGGGCGCGCTGGACACCGCCGGCGTGGGCGTCGCGGATCACCCGGTTTCGCTCCTCGTCGACCGCGGCGAGCGCCTGGGCGCGGGTCTTGCGTCGGCGCATCACGGCGATCAGGTCGCGCTCGAGCTTTCCCACGTCGGGCCCAGGCCGGGGTGGCCGGGCACGGTTGGCGGGATAGTGGCGGGTCTCGGCCATGCGCGCAGGATACCGCGCTTGACAGACGCAGACCAACCCCGCTAGATTCGTCCCGCGATGACGCTCACCAGCTCGCTGTACAGGGCCGCCCGCCTGTCGGCCACCACCCGGGCGATCGCCTCCGGGGACCCGAAGCGGATCGCCCGCCGGGCTCGCAACGTGGCCAAGGGCCGGGCGCTGGCCCGCGCCGGGGTGTGGGGCAAGCTGTGGCGATGAGCTGATGCGTAGACCACGGTGGCGCAAGATGACGTGGGTGCTGGTGGCCTGGTGCGTACTAATCCTGATCTGGGCGGCGTCGGGTAGCGCCGCGAACAACTGCTCCGGCCGGCGGGGCAGCGAGTTCCTCTCGGCGCACGCGGCGCAGCAGGCCTGCCAGGCGGGGACGGGGATCGGGGTGGCGATCATCGGGTTCATCGGGTTCATCGGGTTCGTGTTCTTCTCGCTGATCTGGATGATGAGCCGGCCACGCGAGCGCGGTCCCGCCGTCTAGCCGAGCCACCCCTCCCCCCTTCCCCAGCCGGCCCTCAACGACGAAGCGCCCCTCGAGCTCGAAAGCTCAAGGGGCGCGTTCATCAGGGAGGAGACGGGTCACTGCTGAGCCCTCGCAGCGCCTAGGCGCCCGAGGGTGATGTGGTCCTCCGCCCGGGGGCGAAGCTCTTGGGTCTACGCGGCCGGTGGGGGGACGGGCTGGAGCTGGTCCGGTCGAGCGGGAGCCGACGCGGTCTCGGGCGCGGGCGAGGCTGCGGCTGACTTGACCGCCGCCTCCCCGAACAGACCGGCCACCAGGGTCTGCACCTCGGTCTTGACCTTGTCCTCCAGGTCGGGGATCGACTTGGTATCGACGGCGTCCTTGACCAGACTGGTGAAGTCCACGCGACCGAGCTCGGCACGGGCGGCTTCGATCGCACCGCCCTCCACGTCCCTGGTCGAGACGTTGGAATCGGCGAGCTTGTGGATGGCGTTGGCGAGCAGGAACACGGCGGCGACCACCGTCGTGCCGGCGGCGATCAGGTTCTGCTTGTCGGGTCCGAACGCGGGGACGAACGCGACGATCCAACCGATGACGGTGACCACGGCGGCGGTGACCGAGGCCTGGGTGATGGTGAGATGTGACTGCTTGCGCATGGCGCTCTCCTTGAACGGGTGGGGTGAGAAAGGGTTAGGGCACGCGGTAGTAGGCGCCGAGCTCGGCGGGGGTCATCGACGCCGGGTTGGCAGGGAAGTTCGCAGCGCCGCGGACCAGCATTTGCGCCGCCAGGCCCGAGCAGATCTGGGTGCCGTCCGCCCCGAACCACAGGCCCCGTCCGGGGGTCAGGAACCGCAGCGCGATCCCGACGTCGGTGAGGAACCCGTAGCGCTGCCCGATGCAGCTCTGCAGGAACGCGAGCGCCTGCGCCTGGTCGTGCTCGTCGAGGCCGGCGCGCACGAGCACGTAGCTGACGTCGCGATAGTCGCTCAGGGGCGAGCGCACCACCCCGCGGGTCAGCGCCTCGATCAGCTCACCGTCGGGGGTGGCGATACAGGCGACGTGGGAGAAGCGCGCCCATGGCCGCTGGCTGGGACGCAGCCACTGACCGAGGCGGATCAGCCCGGGAACCACGCCCTGGCGGTTGACCAGGATGAAGTCGCCGATGCTCGGTGCTTGGGCGTCCTGGCCGGCGGGGACGCTCTCGGGCATCAGGCGGCGAGCGCTTGCAGGTCGGCGCTCAGCTGGGTGACGTTCAGACCCTCGGGCGACTTGCCCGCCACCAGCATCTCGGGCATGAACAGCGCCCATGCCTCGTCGACCTGCGCCTCGAGGAACGACTCGGAGGCGTCCTGGTCGCGCGCCCATGTCTCGACCTTCGGCCATTGGCGGCGGGCGTCGAGGAAGATCGCGTGGCCACCGTCGACCGTTGCGCCGGGGACGGGCTGCCACACCTGGCCGGCGTTGAACTGCTCCATCGCCGAGCTCGGGAACTGGATGCCGAGGCCGACGCCGATGTCGAGCTGCGCCAGCGCCCGGAACCACGCGAGATGGCCGCCGGGGGGGATCGCCACGAACGCACCGAGCTTGTGCCGGACGCCAGCGCTGTCGGCGAAGCCGGTGGTGCGCCACCAGTTCAGGGCGGTGCGCATGTCGGTGCCGTTGTCGGTCGAGGCGTCGCCGATCACGTAGCCGGTGACCTCGGAGTAGGCCGCGATGACCTCCTTGCCGGTGATCGGCGGGACGGGCGCGCCGGCGATCCCGGCGGCCAGGCGGATGGCGTTGGCGATGAACGCGAGCACGCAGCACCCCGCGCCACCGAAGCCGGGCGCCACGCTGTCATCAGGACCGTTTCCGAGCATCAGCCGCGGCTGGGGCATCTTGTCCTCGTGGCCGAGGTTCCACGGCACGTGGATCGGTGCGGCCAGGTCGAGATAGTCGGCGATCGTCAGGTCCCGTATGTCGGTGCTGGCGGGATGCTTGCCGAGGTGCAGGGTCACGGGGTCTCCTTGGGTTTGAGGGCGTCGATGGCGGCGAGCACGTCGGCCAGGCCGCCCTCGGTGTGGGCGTCGAGGGCGTCGAGGATCCGCTCGGTGTCATCGAAGGTCTGGCTCGAGCGGGCGTCTGAGGCCGCGGACTGCACGGCCTGGCCGACCATGATCACGCTGAGCAGCACGAGCTGGAGGAACGTCTGGGCGATCCAGGCGATCAGGCCCTCACCGCCCGGTTTCAGCGCCGGGCCCAGCCCGAGCAGGGCGATGATCGCGAACACGTAGGCGCACCACATCGAGCCGACCAGCTTGGTGATCAGCACCGCGAGCTTGGCGTTCAGCCCGTCGACCTCACCCATCGCGCGTCTGATCGCCGTCGGTGTCGGGTGAATCGCTCCGGCCAGGTGATGGCGTGCCTTCACGGGTCCAGCCGGGCTCATGCCGGATCCTTGGCCGGGTCCACCTGGCGCCACCGCTCACGGAGCTCTCCGCGCTGTAGCTCCTCCAGCCGGTCGGTGGCGAGGTCGACGATGATCACGCTCTCGACGTCGGTGCGGACGACCTCCACCAGTCGCCGCCCGTCGGTGAAGTACGCCCCGAGCGGCGGCGAGCAGGCTTGGCGACCGCGCATCACGGCGGGGCTCACCCGAGCACGATCACGGACAGCCCATGCAACCGCGGGCCGCGATGGGCGATCCCGTAGGTCGCGTGACCGTGGCTCAGCGGGTGGTGGGCGACGTAGTACAGGCGGTCGCGGAGCAGCCGGGCGTGGTAGTGGGTGGAGCGGCACACCGGGCGGCGAGCCGGGTCCTCGCACTTCTTCGCGTGCCAGGTGCTGACGGTCCCGTGCTCGCTAGCCCTGACGCCGTGGGAGAGCCGGAACACGGTGCTCGGGTAGATCGCGTACGGGTCTGGGGGCGGGGCGGGCTTGCCCAGGCCGGCGAACGCGAGGGTGACGGTGCTCTCGTCGAGGTTCTGCCCGCGGCTCTGGTCGGTCCACTGGGTGGCGTCGAAGCCGGCGTCGATGTGCGCGTAGTAGTCGTAGTGCGCGTCCCACTTCCAGATCGACGCGCGGGAGATGCCGCCGCCGGCGAGGTCAGAGAAGATCGACTCGTACCACGTCGAGAGGGAGGCGTAGATGCAGGGCTTGGGATCGCCGTGGGCTCGCTCGTAGCCGACCCAGAAGACGACTTGGGAGGGCGAGGCGTCGCCGGGCTCCACGTCGAGGCAGTGCGCCTGGTGGCTGGCGCTGATCGCGATCGAGATGATCCTGGCGTGCGGGTAGAGCCGCACGAACAGGCCGTAGGTGGGCCAGTAGCCGCTGGTGTAGCCGGCGGCGACCCGGGCGCCGGCCGGGATGTTCGCCTGGATCGAGTCGAACATCTCGACGGTGGGCGTGGCCGTGGCCGTGGGGGCGAGCGCCCTGGGGAGGTTCGGGACCTTCTCGTGGCCGAACGCGCAGGCGTGCGCGCTCACTCCCTGCGGGGTGCGGCAGGACTGCTGGTGTGACGGGGATGGGGCCGGATGGCTACCTCCGCCGCAGCCAGCGATCAGCATGGCCAGGAGGCCGAGGAGTGCTAGGTAGCGCCGCATGGGCGCCTCCTTTCAGTAGTGGAGGATCGTGCTACCGGCGCGGCAGGCTGCGTCGCAGCCGGATGATCCGCAGGAACGTCCGCGGTGTAGGGCGTGGCCGTCGAGCGAAGTTCAGGTGGTGATACTCGGAGCCAGCGGGGTACGGGCGCCACAGACGCCAGCCGTAACGCGCCGCGGCGTGAATCATCCGATCCACGTCCGAGTCGTTCACGTCGAAGCCGATCTGCCACCACGCGAGGTCATGGCCACGCGGGACGTTGTAGGCCGCCCCGTCTGACTTCTGCTCGTGCGTGGAGAAACCGGGAGGGTTCGCCGGGTTCCCCTGCCCGTCGAGGTAGAGCTGGTAGAGCTGTCGTTGCGAGTGCTTGCCGTGGCGGTTGAGGATGCTCTCGGCGTCCTGCCCGCGATAGATCGAGTTGATCGTCGCCCGCGCGTCGTTGGCGACGATCGCGACGTAGGGCGCCAGGTTCTTCGGGCACGGGGCGCCTTGAATGACGCGGAAGTCGTGGTGTCGCATGAGCCTCTCCCCTTCCGGAGGTCAGGTGCAGGTGTAGTGGCCGGATCCGGACGGGTCGGTGCACGTAAACGTCTGCGTGAGGTACGTGAAGGTGAATGACTGCGGTTCGGGTCCCGCTGGTCCTTGAGGTCCGGGCACAGTGCTCGCCGCTCCCATGGGACCGGGTGGGCCCGTGGGGCCTGCCGGGCCATCCTTGCCGGCCGGGCCAGTGTCGCCCTTCGGCCCGAAGGGTCCCGCGCTCCCGGCGATGCCGTTACTGCCGCTCGGGCCGGGGATGGTGCTCGCGGCACCCGCCGGTCCGTGCAGGCCCCTTGGGCCTATGGCACCCAGTCCCACCATTCCTGACGGGCCGATTGGGCCCGTGGCACCCGGGGGACCCGGGGGACCCAGGACGCCTTCCCTGCCCGGCACCCCGGGCAGTCCGGCCCGGCCTTGCAGGTAGCGCACGAGCTTCTTCGAGCGCCGGTCTGCGGTCGCGGCGAGGTGGTGATTGCCGGAGGCGAGCTGGTGCAGCTTGGCCTGCTGGGCTTGCAGCGAGTCCTGGGCGGACGAGAGTTGAGAGCCGAGGTCGATCGCCAGGTAGGCGACGCCAGCCACTAGGCCAACGAACGCCAGCACGAGCACCATCGCTATCACGCGGGCGCGTCTCATAGCGCATGCACTGCGGAGAGGAGCGCGACCATGACCCCGAGCAGCGTCACGATCACGGCAGCGGCAGCCCAGAACGCGGACCATCTGCCCAGCTGCGACTTCTGCGCATCCTCGAGCCTCTTCTGCAACGCCAGATCGACCGCCTCCTTCGTCTCAGCTTTCGCTACCAGGTCACGGATCGAATCGTGCAAGCTGTCGATGCTCTGGGTCTGTTCCTCCGAGCGCTTCGCGGCAAGTCGGATGTTCCCGTTGACCGCGTTGAGTCTCGACTCGTGGCTATTGATATGGCCGCGAGTCTCTCTCTCGGCGTCCTGCCCGCGATAGATCGAGTTGATCGTCGCCCGCGCGTCGTTGGCGACGATCGCGACGTAGGGCGCCAGGTTCTTCGGGCACGGGGCGCCTTGAATGACGCGGAAGTCGTGGTGTCGCATGAGCCTCTCCCCTTCCGGAGGTCAGGTGCAGGTGTAGTGGCCGGATCCGGACGGGTCGGTGCACGTAAACGTCTGCGTGAGGTACGTGAAGGTGAATGACTGCGGTTCGGGTCCCGCTGGTCCTTGAGGTCCGGGCACAGTGCTCGCCGCTCCCATGGGACCGGGTGGGCCCGTGGGGCCTGCCGGGCCATCCTTGCCGGCCGGGCCAGTGTCGCCCTTCGGCCCGAAGGGTCCCGCGCTCCCGGCGATGCCGTTACTGCCGCTCGGGCCGGGGATGGTGCTCGCGGCACCCGCCGGTCCGTGCAGGCCCCTTGGGCCTATGGCACCCAGTCCCACCATTCCTGACGGGCCGATTGGGCCCGTGGCACCCGGGGGACCCGGGGGACCCAGGACGCCTTCCCTGCCCGGCACCCCGGGCAGTCCGGCCCGGCCTTGCAGGTAGCGCACGAGCTTCTTCGAGCGCCGGTCTGCGGTCGCGGCGAGGTGGTGATTGCCGGAGGCGAGCTGGTGCAGCTTGGCCTGCTGGGCTTGCAGCGAGTCCTGGGCGGACGAGAGTTGAGAGCCGAGGTCGATCGCCAGGTAGGCGACGCCAGCCACTAGGCCAACGAACGCCAGCACGAGCACCATCGCTATCACGCGGGCGCGTCTCATAGCGCATGCACTGCGGAGAGGAGCGCGACCATGACCCCGAGCAGCGTCACGATCACGGCAGCGGCAGCCCAGAACGCGGACCATCTGCCCAGCTGCGACTTCTGCGCATCCTCGAGCCTCTTCTGCAACGCCAGATCGACCGCCTCCTTCGTCTCAGCTTTCGCTACCAGGTCACGGATCGAATCGTGCAAGCTGTCGATGCTCTGGGTCTGTTCCTCCGAGCGCTTCGCGGCAAGTCGGATGTTCCCGTTGACCGCGTTGAGTCTCGACTCGTGGCTATTGATATGGCCGCGAGTCTCTGCACGCCACTCGCCCTCCTCGAACGCGAGTGCCCGGGCGCGCTCGATTACTTCCTCCTTGAGGTGCCGAGCGCGTTCCTCACGCTCCTCGACGAGATCGTCGGCGCGGACTTGCCGGTCGGGGCGGCCGCGTTCCCGGCTGAGGTCTCGGACTTCTTCCTCGTCAGCCATAGGTTCTAAGAGTCCTGTTGATCGGGGTCGTAGCCGGGCATCAGGCGGCGAGAACTTCCATCACGGCAGGGCCGGCCCCTCCAGCATTGGTGCCGCCCGGGCCGGCGTACACGTAGGCGGTTCCGTTGGCTGTCGCCGCCCAGTCGTACTGGTAGCGGGCGCCGGGGGTGAGGCCGCTCAGCAGGAACTCGGGGCTCACGAACGCACCGCCGCCGACGCTGTCGCTGAAGAGGATGGTCGTCGGGATGCCTACGGGTGCCGTGGTGCCGTGCGCCACGAGATACCAGGTGTGGGAGGTGTTGGCGGCCGCATACGCGAGCGCCCGTAACCGCACGATCACCGCGCCGCTGGGGGGGGCGGTGCACGCGACCGTTAAGTCCCCGGGGTCGAGGACCTGCCCGGCGGCCCCGACTGCTCCCAACGCGGCGGTGAAGCCCTGCTCTGCTGGGGGTGCGTAGAGCGTGCGGCCGAGCAGCTGGCCGGGCTGGGTGAGTGTCTGGAGCGTGCCGGCCGTGTTGAGGATGTCGGCGGTGAGGATCGATAGGGCGTTGGCGGGGACCAGCACGTAGCCGAGCACCGTCGAGTTGGTGGGCACGGCACCTACGCCGGCGAGGGCGCCGCTGCCGGTGAGGGCGGCGGCGGCGGTCGGGGTGCCGGTGAGCACCGCCAGCTGGGCGGAGTTGGTGGAGCCGCCGTACTGGGCGTCCTGGATCTGCACGATGATCGTGTCGACCCGCGGGTTGGTGGCGTTCGCGGCGGAGATCGGCAGGGTCACCGGCGCGTCGTTCTCGGAGAAGTACATGCCCTGGGGCTGGTAGGCCCCGCCACCGGGGTTGATCGTGGCGAGGCTCGACCCGGGGGTCCAGAGTCGTCCGGCGGCGACCTGCACCGCCATCGAGGGGGCGCCGAGCTGCGCGACGGCGAGGTCCCCGGGGCTCAGCACGCCGCCGGCGGGACCGAGCAGGCTGGCTATCGCCTCCCGGAACAGCTGGGCGGAGTGCGAGGAGCCCTGCAGCGCGTAGGGGGTGGCGGTGAGGGTCACGGCAGCCGGCCTTTCAGCTCGTCGATCTGGGCCTGCAGGTCGGCCATCATCATCTGCGGGGTGGGCTCCGCCGGCGGCGGGGTGTGGAAGTGCATCCGCAGCCCCCACCCGTGCTCCTCGATGGTCTGGTGGGCGGCGTCGACGTGCTCGTGGAGCTCGCCGATGGCGGTGAGGATCTGCTGGGGCTCGGCGGGCTCGGAGCGGTCCCGGGTCGCCGGGAGGCCGTGGGTGGCCTCGGTGCTGATCACCCGGCACCCCGCGTTCTGTAGCGCGGTCTGGGCCTGGCTGGAGTGGACGGCGGGGCCGGAGACGATGATGGTCAGAGACACGCGGTTGCCTTTCTCATAGCTGGACCCAGGTGCCGGTCTGGTAGGAGGCGATCCCGAACAGCGGCCGGCCGGTGGAGACGCTCGTGAGGTTGGTGATCGGCGTGATGTTCCCGACCACCACCACCGCATGGCCGTGCTTGGGGTCGCCGGTGGCGCCGGTCGGGTCAGAGACGACCAGCTGCTGCTGGGTCTCCAGGGCCCGCAGGCGCTGCTCGAAGTCGGCGAGCATGGCCGCGAAGGCGTTGCGGGCAGGATCGGGTCTGCCAGGCATCGGGCGGTCCTCCTAGACGGGTGGTTGGGGCGGCGGGATGCTCTGCACCGGCGGGACCGCCAGGTCGAAGAGCAGCGTGGGCAGCCCCTTGTCGGGGACGGTGGCGGTCCAGTCGGTCATCCGCCACTCGAAGCTCATGCCGCTCGGGAACCTGGGGTCGGTGTTCTCCCCGCCGCCGGCGACCGGGTCGATGCGGAACAGCAGGTTGTCCCCGACCCCGAAGTCCCCAAAGTTGATCTTCCCCGGGTCCACGTTGCCCGAGGTGTCGGGCAACGTGATGGGGATCGTGATCGTGGGGGTGACGACCGGATAGCCGAGGATGCCGAGGTCCCCGAAGGCGATGTTCGCCAAGGTGCCGGGGTCGTTTACGAATGTGCGGGCGAAGGTCTTCTCCAGCAGCGGGTAGCCGGCTATCTCGGCGGCGGCGTTGGTGGGCTGAATGCCGCCGGTGCCCGACCCCGTCTCGGTGATCGACGTGGCCTGCTGGCTGCCGTCCTCGGGGTAGGTGTAGTCGACGCAGTCCGAGCCGAGGATCACCAGCTGGCTCTGGGCGTAGGTGCGTCCCTGCCGGGGATACCAGAGGTTTAGCTTCACCGCCGGGGTCGAGGTCCCCGGCAGGTAGGCCACATCAAAGCTGTAGTCAAAGCCGAACGTGTACCCCATCTGCGACAGGGTGGAGAGGATCGAGTCGATCGTCTGCAGCGACGTGGCGGGGTAGGACGGCGCGACCCGCGGGCCGCCCTCAGCACCCACGGGGTTGAGCACCAGCGGGATGCCGCCGAACACGCTGCCCTTGGCCTGGGCGTCGGCGATGACCTGCTGGGCGACGAGCATCGGGTCGGCGCCCGCCGACCACGTGTTGGAGTAGTCGGCGGCCTGCAACCGGGACTTGAAGTAGGAGCCGAAAGTGCTAGCCCCGACCTTCAGCGTCGGGCCAGTCTTGGAGTAGTTGCGCGTCCAGATGATCCCGCCCCACACCAGGGCGCCGAGGAAGTCGACGAACAGCGCCGTCTTTGACGGCAGCGTCGCCTGGTTCCAGTTCATTGCCTGCACCGCCGGGCTGGCCAATGGCAGCGCTCCCGCCCACGGCCCGGGGGCGTTGAGCTTCTCGCCGAAGGTCACGCCCTGGAAGGGGAGCGCGTCCAGCGGCTTGACCGCCATCAGATCCCAGGAGAGGTAGGTGAACGGATTAGCCACGGGGCGGGGCTCCTGACTACGGGACGATTCGAGAGAAGAGGGCGGCCGAGTGGGCTCGGGGGCGGCGCTGGGTGCCCGCCGCCGCGGCCCAGCCCGCCACCACACCTCTCGAAAGCCCCAGCCTTTACAGCGACAGGTACGCGTCCGCGCTGTGCACGGTGAGCGTGGCGGGCACTTGGGTGCCGTCGGCGGTGCTGAACTCGATCTGGTTGGCGCCGGGCTGCAGGTTGAACCACATCGAGCCGGCCCGCAGCGCGTTGCGGCGCGAGCTGCCCTGGGTGGAGCCGGCGGTGGTGTAGGTCACAGTCCGCCAGTCAGTGTCGATCGTTAGCGTGTCCCCGACAGCCATCTGCAGCGCGAAGCTGAGCTGCGGCGCGCCGGGCAGCGACAGGCTCTGGATCGTCGGCGTGCTGCACGGCCCGGTGATGATGAACACGGGCCGGGTCTCGAAGCGCCCGGCGTTGACGACGGTGAGGACCCCGCCGGAGCCGCCGCCACCGAAGCTGACCGGGAAGCTGGCGGGGAACTGCAGGCCGCCGAGCGGTGCGGGCAGCCCCACCGTCGCCGTCCTGGACGGGGCGGCGTACCACCGCGGGTCGGTGGCGTGAAACAGGGTGGTGGCGACCGTCCCGCGTGCCTGCACCCGGTTGAGATCGATCGGACAGTTGTGCTTGGCGGGGCGGGCCATGCACACGAACGTGCCCGAGGCGAGCTGCAGGTACAGCGGCGCCTCGGTCGCGCCTGTGGGGCCGAGCACCCCACCGAGTGCCTGCACCGCCTGATCGAGGGCGAGCGCGGTGGGCGCCCGGATCGCCTGCACGACGGTGATGTCGCGTCCGGGCAGCACCCTCTGGCCGGCGAACTCGCCCTGGTCGATGGCGCGCTGCACGTCCCCGCCGGCGATGCCCGGCATGTCGATGTTCAGGCTCTGCAGCTGATAGGTCGACCCGGCGGCCAGGCCGCCGAAGGCCAGGCCTCCGTAGGAGAGTTGCAGGAAGCTGAGCGCCGGTGGGGCCAGCGTCGGGGAGGGAAACGGCATGGTCGCTCCTAGTGGGCGGTGGCGACCGGCAGCGCCCCCGTCTTCAGCGACCAGCCGACCTCGCTCATCAGATCTGAGGCGCTCATGTTGTGGCCGTTGATCTGAAAGTTGAACGTGGCTTCCGACGGGCCGGCGGCCGGAGCGCCCGACGGGCCGGCGGCCGGAGCGCCCGCCCCGCCTGTCCCCTGGGCGGCGGCTTTGGCCACATCGAGGCTCGACTGCGCCTGGGCTTCTGCCACCGTCGCCGCGGCCTGGGCCTGGGCGAGCACGGCGCCAAACCAGGCCTGGTCGGTCGCCGAGCCGCCCGCGGCACGATCGACGCCGAGCTGGGCAGCGTCGATCGCCTGGTTGGCGCCCTGGGTGACTTGATCCAGTGCCGTCTGCGCGTTGGCGGCGATGAGCCCCGCCCCGGTCTGCCCGGCGGCGGCCTGGCCGTCGAGGAACACCTTGGTGGAGTCCGCGATCTGGTTGGCCTGGGCCTTGGCGGTGTCGGTGATGACCACGGCCTGCCGGTTGACGTAGGCCGCCCACGCGGTCTGCTGGGCGGCGGCGGCGGCGGCGGCGGCGGCCGCGGTCTGCTGGGCGGCGGCGGCGGCGGCTGCGGCCCGGGCCGCGGCGGCCTGCTGGGCGGCGGTGACCAGAAGCCTCGTCTGGGCCGCGAGCGCCTGCGTGTGGGCGGCGACGAGCTGGCGGGAGAGCGAGGCCAAAGCCGCCTTGTGGTCGGAGCTGAGCGAGCGCTCGATGTGCCTCAGCCCTGCCTGGTGGACCTGCCAGATGGCGGTCTGCAGCGTCTTGAGGCTGCCGGAGTGGATCGCCGTCAGCAGCTTGTTCAGGGCTGAGGTGCCGGCCCGCAGGTCGCTGGTTTGGCGCTTTGACTCGGCGGCGTGCGCGGCGGTTTGCTGCTTTAGCGCCCCCGCCTGCTGGCCGGTCTGCCTGGTGAGCGCCGCCTTCTGCTGAGCGATCTCGACCGCCAGCGCTCCTTTGATCTGGGCGATCTGCGCGGCCGCCGCGCTTTTCTCGGACTGGCTGACGCCCTTGCCCTTCACGGACCCTTGGATCTGGGTGATATGCGCGCCGGCTGCGGCTTTCTCCCGAGCGATCCGGACGGCCAGCGCCGCGCGTTCGTTGGTTGCGGAGGAGGCGTGGGCCATCTCGGTGTGCATCATCGCCGGGGCGTGGCCGGTGGGTCCGCTCGCGGTGCGGGTCGGCAGCGCCTTTATGTTGTCGGCGGCAAAGGCGATCTTGCCCAGCGGCACCACGGCCTCGGGGCCCGCCTCGCCGACGACCGCGAACGTGGGCTTGGTGACGATCCCGCCCTCGGCCAGGCCGACGGCGCTTAGGGCTTTGCCGACGAGCCCGCCGCTCGGGAGGATGCTCCCGATGGCGTGCATGATCGCCCCGGGCGCCGACTCGATCCCCGACGCGATCGACGAGACGATGCTCTGGCCGAGTGAGAGGAAGGCACCGGGGATGCCCGCGATCGCGCTGCCGATCTGGCCGGGGAGCCCCGCGAAGTACCCGACGACGCTGGAGATCAGGCTGGAGGCGGCGCTCTCGATCGACTGCCACACCCCGCCGATGTCCCCGACGATGCTCCCGACCGCCGAGAGCGCCTCGCCCGGGAGCTTGGAGAAGAACCCGACGATGTTCGCGATCAGGTTGCCGGCCTCGGAGACGAGATTGCCCGCGAGCCCCACGAAGTCCGAGGCGATGTGATCGAAGAACGCGAGCAGCTGGCCGGGGAGCTTGGAGAAGAACCCGACGATGTTCGCCACGAGCGTCCCCGCCGCCGTGCCGATCTTCGCGGCGAGCCCCACGAAGTCAGAGACGATGTGGCTAAAGAACGCGAGCAGCTGGCCGGGGAGCTTGGAGAAGAACCCGACGATGTTCGCCACGAGCGTCCCCGCCGCCGTGCCGATCTTCGCGGCGAGCCCCACGAAGTCAGAGACGATGTGACCGAAGAACGCGAGCAGCTGCCCGGGGAGCTTCGAGAAGAACCCGACGACCGCCCCGACGACCGTCGAGGTCAGCGAGCTCACCTTTGCCCAGGCGGAGCCCAGCCCCGAGGCGATGTGATCGAAGAACGCGAGCAGCTCGCCGGGGAGCTTCGAGAAGAACCTGACCACGGCGGAGACGACGCTGCTGGTCGCGGACTCGACAGCTGACCACGCGTCCTTGATGGCGCCCACCACCTCGGTGAAGATGGCGGCGATCTGGCTATGAAACGCCCGGAACCCGGCGATGACGATGCCGATCGGTCCGAGCAGGATCTCCAGCAGCAGCTGCCAGTGGCCCTTGATAAACCCCACCACGTCGGAGACGACCGACTCGATCGCGTGCCACACCGCCTTCCAGTGGGTCACCAGCTCGTAGATCCCGCCGACGAGCAGGGCGACCGCGGCGACGATCGCCAAGATCGGCACGAGCACGGGGGCGGCGGCGACATCCATCGCCCCGAGGCCGCCGGCGGCGACGTCCCCGCCGGCCCCGACGGCTTCCAAGCCCACGCCGGCCTCCACCCCGGCGGCGCCCAGGCCCGCGAACGCGAGCTGGCCCTCGGCGGCGCCGGCGGTGATCTCGCCGCCCATCACGCCCGCTTCGGCGCCGGTGGCCGCCATCTCGGTGCCGGCGGCCCCCAGGCCCGGGATCATCTCGGCGATCTTGGGCAGGAACCGGGCGACGTTCTCGCCGGCGCGGGAGAAGCTGTCGGCGAACGCCGCCATCTTGTTGATCGCGAACACGGCGATCGCCGGCCCCAGGATCCCAGTGATCACGAGACCCAGCCCGATCAGCACCGCCTTGTGCTCGGTTACGAACGTGGTGGCGTGAGCGAACGAGCCGACGACCTTGGTGAGGATCGGGATCACGACCGCACCGATCTTCGCGGCGAGATCCTGGCCCTCGGCCTCCAGGGTCTTCATCTCGACGTGCAGGGTCTTGGCCTGCTTGGCGGCGGCGTCGTGCGCCGCCCCCATCTTGGTCACGGTGCCGGTGGCCTTGTCGTAGGCGGCCGGGCCGGCGTCGATGACCTTCACCATCTGGCGGGCGGCACCGGCGCCGAACAGGGTCGAGGCGGCCGCGAGACGCTCCTGCTCTGACATCTTGGCGAACTTCGGGTGCAGCTGGTCGATGATCGACCCCATCCCGACGAACTTGCCTCGGGCGTCGAACACGGTGACGCCCATCTCCTTGTACTTGGCCTGGGCGGTCTGCACCGCGGTGGAGGCGGCGACGAAGGACTTGAGCACAGCCGCCTGCTCGGGCGGCAGCGCCGCTGAGGCCTTGGTCAGCTCCTTGGTGGTCATCGTGCCGTGCTCGTAGGCACTGGCGAGCTTCTGCGCGCTCGGGCTCAGCTGCTCGAAGGCGCCCTTCTGCTTGGCGGTGGCGGTCGCCACGCCGGTGGCGGTCTTCTCCAGCGTGTTCATCCCGGAGTTCAGGGCACCCATCGCCGCCCGCCCGGTGATCCCCTGGGAGGTCATGTCCACCAGCAGCCCGGACAGCTTCCCGACCGACCCGGCGGTGTCACCGAGCTTGGAATGGACCTTCGCGAGCTGGTTGGCGAGCGTGTCGACGCTCACGCCGGTCGCCGTCGAGGCCTGGTAGAGCACGTCGGTGACGTGCGCCGCGTCCCCGGCCGCGATGTGGAAGGACTGCATGATCGCGGCGGTCGCGTGCGTCGCGGTCCCGAGGTCGATCTGCTTGGCGGTCGCCAGGTCATCGGCGGCGGTCATGACCGACATCGCCTGGCTGCTGGTCAGCGCATGGCCCTCGGTCGCCTTGAGCTGCCCGGCGACCGTGGCGAACGCGGCGGCCATCTCCTTGCCGGAGAACTCCGACTTGCCGGCCGTCCCCAGGAACGCGTTACCGATCTTCGTTGCCGCGGTCACGCTGATGCCGGCGGTCCCGGCGATCGCCGCGTCGGCCGTCTGCATCCCCTCGGCCATCTTCACCCCAACGGCGGCGACCGCGATGCCGCCGGCGGCGACCCCCACCAGCGCGGAGCCCCCGAGCTTGTCGAGGCTGCCGATCAGCCCCGAGGAGCGCGAGCTGGCGTGCGTGGCGGACTCCCCCGCCCTCTCCAGGCCATGGGAGAGCGACTCGACGGGCAGGCCGGTGGCCGAGAGAACGCCCGCGAGCTTGGTCAACCCGCCGCTGACGCCCTTGGACATGCCCTGCCCACCGCGCTCCCCGGCGCCGGCCATGTCCCCGGCGAGCTTGCCGGTCTCCTGGCTGACCCCGCGGCGGAGGTTCGCGCCGCCGAGCGTGCCGGCAGCCCCAAGGTCTGACTCCAGCTTGCTCGTGCCGCTACCGACCCCCTCGCGCAGCCGGGTGCCGGATACCGCACCGACGTTCTGGAGGTCCCCCTCGAGCTTTCCGGCCTCGGTACGCACCCCGTCGCGCAGACCCACGCCCGCGCCGGTGCCGACCTCCGAGAGGTCATGCTCGAGACCGGACGTGCCGCCCTTGACCCCCTCGCGCAGGTTGACCCCGGACGCGGCGCCGATGGTGCCGAGGTCCCCCTCGAGCTTGCCGGCCTCGCCGCGCACCCCGCCGCGCAGCCCAGCCCCGGCGTCCTGCCCGGCGTGCTCAGCATCGCCACGCAACCCCGCGAACGCCGGGGTGGTGTCCTTCTCGAGCTCCTTGCGGAACCCGGCGGTGTTGGCGTGAACAACCACCTCCGCAACACCGACGATCACCAGCCACCACCACCCTTCTCACTCATAGCTAACGCTGCCGAACAGGGCGTCCTTCTTGGCCGCCTCGGCAACCGCCTCGGCGTCGAGGCCCCACTGGTCGCGGTCATGCTCCTCGGCGGCGTCGGGGTCCAGGGGCCGCTCGAGCGCCTTGTCGACGTGCTCGCGAGCCTCGTGGCGGGCGCCGCCGCCGGCGACGGCATCGTCGAGGATCAGGGCGTAGATGACATCCAGGGCGAGGACTAGCGGGAGGTCTTCGATGGCGACGCCGCGGAGCGTGCAGCGGCCCGAGATGTCCGCTTCGCAGACGAGCCAGTACTGGCAGAGTCGGACGGCGGCCGGGTAGGGCGCGCGGCGTAGAACTCGGTCAGCGCCGTGTACAGGTCGATCACCGCGGCCTGCTCGATCATCACGTCATCCCGGTTCAGGTAGTCCTGGAAGCGCTGCTGATCCTCCTCGAGCAGGCACTTGTCCAGGTAGTCAAGGACGGGGCCGAGCGGCACGTTGCCGTTGGGCATGGTCTGGCGGACGATGGCCAGCGCCGCGCCGGTCGGCGGGACGGGCCGGAACCGGAAGGTCTCGGCGACCTCCTCGCGCTCCAGGGTGTAGCCGACCACCTCGATCTCCAGCGGCTGGAGGTCGAGCTGCTCGGGGTTCTCTACGCGGCCGACGACGATCGGATCCATGGGTGCTCCTTTGGTGGGATGGCTCGGGATGGCTAGGTGGGGGGACAACGAGGTGAGTTGCCTCCGGTGAAGGGCTGCGCCCGCGGCGCCATCCCGGGGGACCGCGGGCGCCCGCTGCGCCGCGAGGAGAAGAGGGGCGCGGCGCCGCAGGGGGGAAACCTCAGACTTCGATGACCTTGAGCGCGTCGCGCAGAAACGGAATCGGCTTGGTCCCCGGGTGATGCACCGAGATCGCGAACACCGTGTGGCCGTGAACCTGGAACGCGAGGACCCCGCCGGGAGGGGCGGCGATGTCGTGCGCCACGGTGCCCTCGTGGACCATCAGGCTGTAGCTCTTACGCGACGGGGAGCACGACGTCGTGTCCGACTGGATGCGGACCGCCAGCTCCCCGCCCAGGGTCTCGGCGCGCTTGACGATCGTGTCCTCCAGGCACCCCGTCTTGCGATGGGGGGCGATGATCTGCTTGGCTCGCGCCTGCACCAGGGTGGAGCGCTCGATCAGCATCCGGCCGACCGGGCCCGCCGGTGAGCGCAGCAATTCCGCGAGAGCTGCGCCATCCAGGACCAGCTTGAAGTCATCTGCCATAGCGCGCTAGATTCCCTTCGGTGGCGTTGAGCACCAGTGACGTTGAGGCGGTCAGGGCGCAGTGGGAGGAGTGGACCGTCGACTCGGGATTCGAGCTGTCGATTGAGGTCTGCACCGAGGAGCCATCGACGGCGGTCATCGTCGAGCGCGAAGAGATCAAGGCGGCGCCGATATTTGGCGCCCGGATCACCGGCTCGCTCTACTGCCAGGTGACGGTCCGCCGCGGCGAGGAGGTCGTGTTCTCCGAGCGGGTGCCCTGTGACGCCGGGATGCTGCGGGCGTCGGTGACGGTGCTGGCCCGCACGATCGCGACCAGGTGGGCGCCGAGCGATGACCGAGGGGACGCCTGACCCGGCGGTACGCTCCCCTCTCGTGGAGGACGAGTGGGAGAACCGCGGTCTGCACCGCCGGGTGCGGGCCCTCGAGGAAAGGATGAGGCTCATGGAGGCATCACAGGCTCAGAATCAGGCGCTGATCGACGCCGCGACGGCGAAGGCGGAGGCGACCGACGCCAAGCTCGTCAACGTGCAGCACGAGATCGACGCGCTCAAGACCGTTCACTCGCAGGGCCAGGCACTCGACTTCTCAAAGCTGGACGCGGCGATGGCGGCCGAGGACACCCAGGCCGATGCCAACCTTGCCGACGCGGCGCCACCTGCCCCCGCTCCGGCGCCCGCTCCGGCTCCGGCGCCGACGCCTGAGCCGGCGACCCAGAAGACGCCGTACACGTTCGCCGGGGACCCGGCCACGGTCGATCTCAACGTCTGGCCGAAGGCCAGCATCGAGACGGCAGAGGCGACCCCGCGGCCCCTGTTCAACTACAGCGGCGACACGGCACCGGGCCAGCAGAACGGCGCCAATCTCGACCGTGGGGCGTGGCAGGTCTACACGGGGGCGACGCAGCCGGTGCCGGCCGGCGGCTAGCTGAGCGAGACGCTGATCAGCAGCCGGCTGGCGGCGAGTCCACCCTCGGGGCCGACCGGCTGCAGGCCGTCGATCACGAACCCCTCCCCCACCCCGCTGAGCAGGTGCGCTCGGTGGATGGCGGAGGCGGCGAGGATCAGCGCTTGGGCGTCGCCGATCGTGGCCTGCCCGTCGCTGTGCTGCTCTGCGGCGGTCGGGATCTCCATCGCGGCAAACCCCTCGGTGTTGACCACCTGGATCTCCCGGACGAGGTTGACCGAGAAGCTGGCGAAGAACGTGACCGCCTCGGGGATCATCGTCTGGGCGAACGCCTGGCCGGGCTGTCCCTGCCCGACGTTCATGAGCGCCACCGTCATCTGGTCGCCGTCCCAGACGATCAGCGACCCGGCGGCGACGTACTGACGCTCAGGCAGGCTGACGCCCTGCTCGGTGAGCTGGGCGGCGAACAGCGCGAGGATCTGCTCGGCGACGCCGGGCAGATCCTGCAGGCTGGCCATCTACTGCGGCGGGATGACGGCCGCGGGCCCGTCGTTGCCGGCCACGACCGATCCTGGTCCTGGCACGGGACCGCCGGTGGCGAATCCGGGGGCCGGGTCGGGGGTCGCCGGCGGAACCTCCGCGGGCACATCCTCAGCCTGAGCCTCGACCTCAGCCACCGTCTGGGGCTCCGTGACGCCGAGTACCGTGTCCGGCTCGGGCCCGGCGTCGCCCTGGCTTGCCTCCTCCTCGTCCTTTCCGGGCTCGTCGGCGGGGTTCTCGTAGTGGTCACGCCAGGTCGCCAGCTCCTCGGCGAGGTCATAGTCGGAGATCGCGGCGATCCGCGCCGCGTCGGAGCGCTGGGCGTTGTCGGGTAGCGCCTCGAAGCGCCGCTGCAGCGTGTCGATCTCCTCGGGGCTGGCGCCGGCGCGGGCGTAGCGTTCACGCGGAAACATCGGAGGTGACCTCCTCGGCTGCGGGGGGCGGGGTCTTGGCGGCCTTCGGGGCCTTCGGAGCGGCCGGCGGCGGGTCGGCGGGCTCGATGGCCGCGGGCTTGCTCTTGGCCGGCTTAGGCGCGAGCTCATTGCTGTCCGCCGCGGCCTGCTCGGCGGTGGGGAACAGCTCCGGGTTGGGATGCCCGGGGCCCTGCACGCCCTGCTCACGGTTGGGTGGGGCGAGCTGCTCGGCGGAGTCCTCCTGGGCCTTGGCCCAATCGAACTGGCTCTCTGATGTGTCCACGAAGGCTCCTTTTAGCTGAGGGTGGGGTGGGCTTGACGGCGGGGGCGGCCCACGTCGGGGGACCACACGACGCCCTGGCGCTGGTTGCGGTTCGGGTTGACCGAGAGCAGGAACGCGTCGACCTCGTAGATCCCCAGCGACTTGGACTTGAGGATGTCCTGCACGTCGGTCGTCTGCGCGGTGACGCCCTGGCGGGAGACCTGGGTGGTGCGCCGCGGATAGTGGGAGCTGTCGCCGAGCTGGGGCAGCGCCAGGTACTCGGCGAGCTTGCGGGCGGCCAGGCTGCCGGCGGCCGGCGGCTCGATCCCGAAGGTGAACGTGACGCTGAACGTCCCCGGCTGGCTGTCGGGGAGGTCCATGATCTGCGACGTCGGCCACCCCCACCGTTGCGTCGGGATGTAGCTCTGGGTCGGGCGGATCCGCACCAGGCTCTGGAAGTCCCGCAGCTCATACTCCACCGCCGGGATCACGACCCCGTCGATCTTGACGAGGGTCACGGCGCTGACGGGGTAGGGCAGCTTGATCGTGGGCGGGTCGACGGTGCCGTAGTGGGCGGCGATGCCGGTCATCCCGAACCCGTAGGAGGACGCCGAGCCGAACGCCGAGAACCACCCCAGCGGGGAGACGCCGCCGGCGCGAGTGTCGATGTCGGTCGGCCGCGCGACGGGACGCACCGTCGCGGGCCCGCACTCACCGGTGAACGTGCGCCCGGCCAGCTCGTAGAGGATCTCCGAGGCGGCGGTGGCCGCCTCGGCGCAGATCACGTCAACCTGCTGCTGGGTCAGCGTCCCGGCGGCGATCGTCTTGGCGGCCTGCGCCGCGACCCACGGCAGCTGGGCGACCTGATCTGCGGTGGTCCACGGGGAGCACGGTCCACTGGCAGGTCCGCTCACGCGCTCCCCCTCCTCAGCCGCAGTGTCGGGCTTTATCCGACGCGCTTAGACGGTGGCGGGGACCGAGGAGAACCCGGCGATCGGCAGCATCGCCGTACCCACCCGGGCGCGCTGCACCACTCGTGTGGAGGCGAACGGCCAGGTGCCGAACGGCCCCGAGCCCCAGTTCGGGTTCTCGAAGCCCTGCCCCTCGTAGAGCGACTGGGTGTTGGCGTTGGTCAGGTCGCGCGCCATCACGTGCATGTTGGCCACCCGCGGCAGCACCCAGTGCCAGTAGGGCTGCACGGCGGCCTGGAAGCCGCCGAGGATCGCCTTCTCGAAGAACTCCAGGCTGACGCCGTTGGGGTTGGCCACGATCCCCATCGGCGACGTGGCGTATCCCGCGACGCCCGGACCGGCGGTCTGGTCGACCTGCGGCACGTTGCCCGAGGGGGTGACCACGCCGGTGTCCACGAACACCGGCACGATCGCACCCGGGGCGATCGTCGTCGTGATCGACGCCGAGACCGCCACCGGCAGCGTCACCGCCCCGACCGGCGCGAACGCCGTGGTCGTGAACACGGTCTTCGGCGCGTTGGTGTCCCCGGCGATCTGGAAGGTGGTGCCCGGCGGGATCGACTGGGTCAGCGCCGTGACCGCCAGCGAGGTCACCGCGCCGGTGCCCGAGGCGGCGGAGGTGGCCTGCGCGCCGATGTTGGGGTAGGCGCCGATCAGCTGCTCGCCGCCGATGGTGCGCCCGTAGACGCGCACGCCGATCGCGCCGGCGCCCATCGGCACCCCGGAGATGACCACCGCACCGGCGGTCCCGGAGGCGACCGAGGCGGACACGTCGTTGCTGGCGGTCGACTCCCCGAACGCGTTGTACTGAGTGACGCGGTAGCCGTAGGTGCCGGCGGCCAGCGCCCCGAGCGTGATCTGCGGGGTCACTACTAGGCCCGCCGGCGTGCCGAGCGCGGCCGCGGTGGAGCTCAGCAGCGTCCCGCCGGTGAGGATCTGCTCGATCGCCGGGTCGGGAGTACCGAAGTCCAGCGCCACCGTGTAGTACTTCGGGATGTCGCCGTGCTTGGCGAACACGACCAGATCCCCGTTGGCGTTCTTGATCGCGATGTCATCGCCGGTGTCGGCGACCGGGGTGAGCATCGCCTTGATCATCTGCGCGCTGGTGTAGGTGGGGGCGCCGGGGTTGACGAACCCGTTGGCGTCGAGGGTCGAGATGCGCATTGCGGAGACCCAGACGCTTGCTGAGCCATCGGGGAGTGCCATGTCTAGGGCTCCTTGGTGGTGGGGGTGGGCACGGGAGAGTGGGCTGGGTGGAGCGGGTAAACCTGGAGGCTGTGGCGGCGTATCTGCATGACTAACTAGGCAGTTGAACCCTGATCCCGGCCTGCACGGCCCCGTCGAAGTAGGCGGCGGCGAACTCCTCGGCGCGGAAGCGGATGGTGTTCGGCTGGCCGCCCTGGCCGCGGTCGAGCGCCTCGGCGAAGGTGTCGGGGAACACGGTCCCCTCGTCCTCCTCGCGGACCATCGCCAGGTCGGTGATGATCATCACCGCGGTGGTGGCGGTGTTCCCCCCGCCGATCTGGGCGGCGGTGCCGGGGTAGCCGACACCCGGGACGATGATGTTGTCGAACACGTCGAGCAGCAGCGGGCCGACGCGACGGGCGCTCAGGAGGTTCGGGGTGGTCTGCGGCTGGCAGTGGATCATCGCCTGCCCCCCGAATCCGAAGTTGGCGGCGTAGTCCTGCAGGATCTGCTGGCCGCGGGCGACCGACGGCGGGGTCACCGGTGTCAGGTCGACGAGGTGCGCGTCGGTGAGGTAGCGGTTCGGCCACCCCTTCGCCTGCGCGAGCGCCCCCGTCCAGAGCTCCTGCTCGATCGCCTGCGCCGCGGCGTTCTTGAGCAACCTGAGGGCCCGGCCCTTGAAGTCGCGCTCCTCGAAGCCCCAAGTGGAGCAGGAGTCCTCGGCGACGACGAGGAACGGCACCACCGTGTTGATCGGCAGGTTCCCGTACTGCCCCACCCCGCCGGTGGTGTTGCTCGACGGGACGGTGGCGCCCGGGGTGGCGGCGCCGGTGTCGGTGAACGTGGGGGTCTGGTCGCGGTCGAACGGGCCGACGCTCCCGAGCAGCCCGATGGCGCCGGCGGTGCGCCCGTAGACGTTGTAGGTGACCCCGGCGGAGTCCGAGACGGGCGTCCAGGTGAGGGTCACCGAGCCGGTGGCGCCGGTGGTGGGCACCGTGATCGCCGGCAGGCTGGTGGTCTGCCCGTTGGCGTTGACCGCGGTGACCTGGTAGGCGCTGGTGCCGGCCGCCAACGTGCCACCGGTGGTGTGCGCGGCGAGCGCCAGCCCGGCCGGTGCGCTCAGGGCGGGCAGGTCGACGGTGGTGAAGTCGCACGGGTCGTGGACCTGCGCCGGATAGTGGTTCTCCGGGGCGTAGGTGAACCCGCGCGTCCACGCCTCCCCCTGGCGGGCGCGCAGCTCCGCGGCGAGGTCGTCGGGAAGCAGCGCGAGCTGCTCGTCGGCGATCTGGAAGACCGGGTTGGCGGGGTCAGAGCTCGACCCGGGCCTGACAGCGGAGGTGAGCAGCGAGACCTGCGGCGGGCGCGGCGGGATCGCCGGAACGACGACCCCGGGGTAGATGCCTGCCATCTCTCTAGCTCACCGCCCGTCAGCCTGCCCGTGGGGGCTCAGGCGCAGAGGCCGGAGGTGGACACCGACCCGGCGGCCTGTCCGTTGGCGCACAGCGCGGTGACCATCTGCAGCGCCCCGTTGTTGAAGCCGCGGAACGCCAGGCCCTCGAACGTCTCGACGAACGTCTCGAAGTCGTTGGTGGCATCGAGCGTCGAGTCGCGGACGACGCCGAGATCCAGGCGCCCACCGTCGAGGAACTGCATCTGCCCCTCGGGGAACAGGTACCACACCAGCTTGGCGGGGAAGGTGAGGATCTGCCCGGCGGCCTGCAGCCCGTAGGCCTGGCTGACGCCACCGGAGAGGCCGGCGGCGGGCTGACCGTCGAGGTGGAAGACGGGGTTGATGCCGGCATTGGTGAACAGCGACTCGACCTGCTCGTCGGAGATCGACAGCGAGTTCCAGGAGCTGTCCTGCTGGTGGGCGGCCTCCCGGGCCAGGTCGGCGCGGATCAGCTCCTTGACCCAGTCGGGGAAGATCGCGGTCATCGTCTGCGTCCGCGGGATCCGGTGCGCGTTGCGGTAGCCGGCCAGCGCCTCGTAGATGGTGGAGAGGAGGTCGCGGGTGGCGCCGAGGTTGGTGGTGGCCACCGGGGCGGTCACCCCTGGCACGCACGCTGCGGCGATCAGGTTCAGCAGGTTGTTCTCAGCCACGCGGGCGGCGGCGTCCATCGCCAGGTCGGTGAACGCGGCGACCTGCTCCGGGCTGAAGCGGGCCTGCATGTTCCCGAACCCGAGGCGGGTGGAGACCGCCTCGACGTAGACGAGCTCCTCGGTGCCGCACTGGATGGTGGCGATCGGCTTGGTCGCGGCGCCGGGGGAGGCGTCGGTCGCCTCGGTCCAGATGCCGGTCGCCGCGGCCGCGACGGCAATGTCGGGCGGCTGCACGAAGCGGATCCCGCCGCGGGTGGCCTCGAAGCTCGGCAGGCTGTCGCGCAGCGGCCGGTCGGCCGTCGACCATGTCGGCACGCTGTAGTCGACGTTCACCGGCAGGCAGATCCCGCCGGTGGCGGTCAGGGCGTTGACGGCGTCCATCTTTGAGGAGTTCTCGAAGGCGTCGGAGCCCAGGCGCCGCTCCTCGGGGTACTCGTAGCGGACAGAGGCGAGGAGCACGTCGCCTCGGGGGGCGCCGTGGCGCGGCAGGCGCTGCAGCGTCTCGGTCATCGCCCGCGCCAGCTCGGTGCGGTTCTCGATCGGGGCGGAGGGGTCGCGCAGGCCGCGCAGCGCGCCGGTGGCGGTCAGCACCGCCCGGTTGCGGGCGGGGGTGGTGACTTCGGGGCCGGGGATCGGCTGGGCCTGGCGGGCGGCCATCCGGGCGACGGCGCCACCGGAGGCGGCAACCGGTACGGGGGCGGCGTCGGCGGGCGCCGGCTCACCTTCGGCAGCGGCGGGCTCGCCCTCGGTGTCAGCTGCGGGCTCGCTCTCGCCTTCGGCGGCCGGGGTCTCCTCGGTCTCTTCCTCGGCGGGCGGGTTCAGCGCCCGGATCCGCTCGCGGGCGGCCTCACGGTCGGCCTGGGCCTGGGCCTGGGCGGCGTCGCGGCTTGACTGCTCGGCCATGACCTGCTCGCCGAACCCGGCGAGCTCCTGCAGCAGCGCGACGTCCTCGACGGAGGCCTCGTCGGTGTCCAGGCGCTCGGCCTCGGCGACGATCGCGGCGCGCAGCTGCGCGAGCTCGTCCGCGTTCAGGGTGGCAAGGCGGGCCAGCAGTTCGCGGATCGTCTCCATCTCAAGGCTCCTAGATGCTGCGCCCGAGAAGGTTCGGGCTGGGTGGGGTTCGGTCGGGCGGAGTTGGGCTATGCCGTTCCGGTCCAGGAGCCGCCTATGGCGACATGGCTAACACTAGGGGCAGGGCAAAGAAAACCGACCGGCGGCTATCCGAGGGAGGGAGAGGCGGCGGATGAACGGGCCGAGGCAGCACCCGCCGGCGCGGAAGACCCACAGGATCCGCTTGCCGCAGATCGGGCAGCGCGGGCGATCGATCACCGGACGAGCACCATCGCCAGCACGGGGACCAGCAGCGTGATCCAAGCAGCCCGGCACGTCGGTTTACCACGACAACAACCAGTGCACTGAGGGCAACAACATCGAGGCGTCGAACCGCGAGAGCGGTACCGGTGGGCACCCGAAGTGCGATCACTGCAAGCGCCTCTGAGCGAAAGTCAGTTCCCAGTAGGGGCCGGTCGGCTCGCCGTCGATTATCGACCAGTATCGGCGAAGGTCGGAGACAGGGAATCCACGTTGTAAGGCGACGGCGAGGGCACGGAAGCCCTCGCCTCGCTCGCCGTGGAACCTGACGGTTGGCTCTGGCATTGAGTGACCCTCGCCGCCTTCGCAAGACTCGAACGTCTCAACGCCCGCAGCGGCCAGCGTTTCAACGTAGTCTTTGATGCCAGGGTCCAGCGGGGCGTAGACCCTCATCGCTCGGCCCTTCGCGCCAAGCGAGTTTCGCCAATCGTTTCGCCAAACCCTCCTAGTCCGTGTGGTTGGCCCGGTACGTGTGGCCGGGGGCCGCCCGCGCCGTGAGGGTCGACTCCGGTTCGGGACCCATCTGGTCGCCGGGTGCTCAGGCGTCGTTGGGCAGCTATTGGACGCAGCGCCTCGAACTCGTCGACGTCCATGTCCGGGGAGCGCTCGTACAGCGCGCGGACCTCGTCCTCCCAGGTGAGTCGGCGGGGCGGGGCGGTGGGCTTCTGCCAGCCCATGGCTGCGGCCCTACAGCTCCAGGCGCGTCTGGATGTTGCGCAGCCGGTGGTTGAGCGTCTGGATCCCCTCGCAGTTGCGTCGCAGCTGCGTGGCGACGGGGCTGGTCTCCTTGTGGACTTCGGCAAGCAGCCCCAGCTCGGGGGTCTGACCGGCGGAGATCGGGATCAGGCGGTTCTCTAGCTGGTCGGCGAGTGCGTGAGCCTCGTGGATCGCGTCCTCGACCTCGGCCAGTTCGCTTTCGATCGGGCTCCGCTCTCGGGCCTCGTCATGAACCTCGGCCCTCTTACGTACCTCGGCTGTGTTCATCGTTTGGGGCATGGATTGCGCTCCTTTGCTGCGGGGATGGACTGGGGAACAGCTAAGCGCGCAGCACGGACAGCCGGCCGCGCGCGGCCTCCCGCGAGGTTTTCAGCAGCGGTGATAGCGCCCGGCGCAGCGCCACGTCGCCCCTATCGCTCTCGTCGATGACGGGGTGCTTGAGGCGGTGCATCACCCCCGCGCCGGCGGCGACGAGCGCGTCCTCCTGGGCGCCGGCGACAACGGCGTGCGGGAACCCGGGCACGGGAACGGCGAGCGCGGCAACGAGCTCCAGGTTGCCGCCGAGCCCCCGCCAGTCCCCTGACACCGATGAGGCTCTGAGCGCGGCGACCTGGTCTGCGGTGGCGGTGGGGCGGATGGCGCCGGCGATCCAGATGCCGTGCTCGTCCTCGCCGGCGTTCACGTCCGCGGCGGCCATGGCGATGTTGTCGTAGTGGGCCATCGCCGAGGTCGAGGAGGCGTGCACGTCGGCGTGGCCGGCGTTCACGGTCAGCGTCCCCACCCGCACCTTGGAGCCGTCGGCGCACACGACGTGCTGGCCACGCTTGAAGTAGGCGTAGTCGGACTTCGACGGGGGGGCGGTGACGCACCCCGGCTTACCGATATGACAGACCCCCCAAGGGGCGAGGTGGCCGTAGACGCGGCCCTCGTCGGTGATCGTGAGCGGGCAGGCGTACTTGCCGCCGAGAGCGCGCTGGCCGCGCCGGTCGAGGATCTCGGCCAGCCGGCCGTCGCCCTCGGTGAAGTTCGGGTTCTCAAACCACGCTCGGGGTGGGGCGGCGGGCCCGCCGGCGGCGGTGATGACGCTGTCGCCCTGCTGGCAGCGCTCACACTGCTCGTAGCTCATGAGGTGCACCAGCTGCCGGCCGGCGGTGACCGCCGCCGGCGGCTTCTCCGGCACCGTCGGAGCGTCATCGGACTGCTGGGGGATCGGGGTCGCCTCCGGTTTGTCGCTGCCGTCACCGAGGACGATGTAGGCGCCGGCGAACGCCGGGAAGGGAACCTGGGTGAGACCCATGATCTCCCCCTCGGTCATCGTCTCGGACATGTCCGTCGGCCAGCCGTCCTCGTCAATGTCCCCGACCTGGATCTCCGAGGACTGCACCGCCACGTCGGCGCTGATGCCGCAGCGGCCCATCCCCTCGGTCAAGCTGGCGAAGTAGGCGCCGTCATCGTTGGCGAGGTAGAAGCCGCGGGCGAGGATCACCTGGGTGTCGCCCTCCCCGGGGATCCGCTCGAAGCTGTCGATCCGCCCGCACATCACCGCCGGGTCGTTCATGTCGAACCCCTCGGGGTCATGGGTCTCGGTGGCCAGGCCCATCAGCGGCAGCGGTGGGGTGCGCCACGTCAACGCACCCGCGGCGATCTCGCGACCGTCACCGGTGGGCTGCCCTTCGATGATCGCGACGGGGATGGTGAACGCCGGCCCCATGTTCTCCGAGCCCGCCACGGGCGGCGGCGTGTTCAGCGTCGGGGCGGGACCCGTGTCGGGCGGGCCCGGGGGCAGCGGCGTGTCGGGGGCGGCGCCCGGGGGCGCCATCGCTCCGGCGGCGGTCTCCGCGCCCGGGTCGCCTTGGTCATCGCCGGTGGCCTGATCTGAGTCGACCTGCATGCCCGGGCAGGCGCAGCCGGACATCTGGCACGGGCCGGTGTTCTGCCCGGCGCTGAGATCGTCGGTGTGCGAGGAGGCGAGGTGCTGGCAGTCGGGGTTGGCGCACACCGCGGCGGGGTGGACGTTGCCCTTCTCGTCGACGGGGTTGGCGGGCACGGGCGCCGCGGTGCCCGGTGCGACGGGGGCGGACAGCACCGCCGTCTTGGCCGGCACCGGCGGCTCGGGCTTCTCCGGGTCGGCCTCCGCGGCTGGGGGCGGGTCGATCTTCACCTCGGTGCTGCCGGCGAGCTTGGCGCCGCACTGGTCGCAGTAGCTGGCGTCGAGGTCGTTGTGCTTCTGACAGCCGGGGCAGATCACCGTTTCGTCGGCGTCGGCGTGGTAGGGCGCCGGCTCGTAGGGCTTGTCCGCGGCGGGGGGCGTCGGCTTGTCCTTGACGGGCGCCTTGACCGGCAGAGGCGGGGGCGGTGGGGTGGCGAGCGCCGCCTGGCCGTAGGCGTAGCTGGCGATCAGCTCGCTGCGCGACACGGCGGTGGAAAGCTTGCGTCTCATGGGGTGACCTCCAGGGCAGCGAATGCTTGGGCGGGGGTACGGGCCACGACCACGTGCCCGTGATGGTCGGCGAGCGCGACGTCGCCCTGCTCGGTGACCGTCAGGCGCAGCACGCCACGCTCGATCGCGTACCACTGCGCTTCGGTGAGCGTCACGTGCGAGCCCTCGGGCATCAGCTCGGGGGCGGCGGGTGGCCGTTCTGGCCGGCGGGGATGATGTGCGGGGCGGTCAGCTTCTTGCCGAGTGCCTCGGCGTACTCGCCGCTCATCGGGAACAGCAGCACCTCGCCGGGCGCCTGGATGATCAGCACCCGGTTGCCCTCCGGCAGCGCCTGGGTCTCGATGACGACATTGGGGTAGGTGATCTGCTTCGGCGGGGCGACCTGCATCTGCTCGGGCTGCGGGACTGCGGGCATGCGGGGCTTCCTTTCGGGATGGCGGTTCAAGCTGCGCGCAAAGCGGGCCACGATCTACACGGTCCGATCGAGGATCGCCAGCACGTCACGACGCACGGCGCTGAGCGCCGCGAGCACCTGCGCCTGGCACGGATCCTCGCCGGCGCGCCCCCAAGCTCGGATCGGGGCGTACAGGGCGGCGTCGATCTGCTCCCGCCACGCCTCCCGGTCTGAGGCGATCAGGCGGCGGGCGCGCTCGGAAAGCTCAACCATCGCTCTCGTCGGGTCCGAGGTAGATCGGCATGAAGTCGCACACGCAGCCATCGTGATCTCCCGGCAGGAAGTACTGGTTGGCGGGAAAGTCGCCGGGGTTGGCCAGCGCGTCGTCGTCGAAGCTCTCGAACTGGACGCCGTCGAGGTCCTCGTGCGGCGGAAAGCCGTTGAGCGCCGGTCCGTACACCCACTCGTAGCCCTCCCGCTGACCGCCGCCGGCGGTGATGAGCTCGGCGATCGTGGAGCCGGTCCCGATCTGCCCAACGGCGTCGGTGAACGTCACCGCACCCGCCACGTCGGGGGTGAGCGTCGCGGCGCTGGCGCCACCGGCGACGCCGAGGGCGGCGCGGATGGTGCCGGCGGGCACGAGCGTGTCGGGATTCAGATCGGCCCAGTCCCCGGGCCCGGCGTTCGGGTCGGGGTTGTAGAGCAGGTGCTGGCCCAGTGAGCTGAGTGCCTGGGAGAGCAGATCCCACGCGCCGTCACGTCCGGAGGCCATCGCGGCCTGGGCGCGGGCGGCGGCGTCGGAGTCGGCGTCGAGCTGCCCGATCCGCAGAGCGGTTTGCAAAGCCTGGCCCTGGGCGGCGGCCGTCCAGTCGTAGAACTGGGCGCGCAGGCCCGACCAGTCCGAGCCGACGAGCTCCGCGGGGGACAGGCCGGCGGCGGTGACGACGTCGCGGCCGAGCAGGGCGGGGACGCGCTCATTGGCGCGATGGGCGATCTTTGTTCGAAGGGTCTCGTCCTTTGCGACCTTGGTGCGCAGGCGGGCGCCGGCCCGCTCGAGCTGGCGGAGCACCGCGGCGTTGGCGGCGGTCTGCAGCCGGGCCCGGAGTGTCTGGTCGATCGTGGCCAGCTTGCGCGACAGGCGGGCGGTCGTGGCGCGTTTGCTCGCCGCCGCGGTGATGGGCGTCGGGTCCCCGGTAAGGGGATAGTCGGTGCGCTGCGCTCCAACCACGCACGCGACCGAGGCGAACGTTACGGCCGTTCCGCCCAGGTCAGCGCTGACCTCGCTGAGGCGGTCGGTGTAGTCGAGGGTCATGTGCGGGGTGAAGCCGTGCTCCTGGCTCGGCTCGGCGCCCGCAGCAGCGAGGGCGTCGACGAGACGCTGCCGCGCGTCGGGAAGCGAGGGCAGGTCGATCGACAGGTAGGTGACGGGATCGGGACCGGCCGTGAACAGTCCCGGGCCCGAGATCTCGCCGGCGAGTGCAGGCGTGGTCTTCGCCCACGCCTGCACCGCGGCCTGGAGGCCAGCCGGATCTTTGAGGTCGCTCTCGTCGCCGAGGAACGCGAGGGTGATGTGCAGCTCGTCCGGTGGCTCGCCGCCCGCCAGCGCCAACTTCGTCGCGAGCGTGGGGTCGGGATAGAGGGCGATCATTACCCCGGTGCTGGCCTGGCCTTGGGCGCCGGCCGTGATCGGCGTCGGCAGGGGCCGCTCCGCGGGCGGCGGACCGGGCTTGTCGGCGACCCCGGGTGCGGGCGTGGCGGGCGTCGACGCCGACGGGGTCCCGCCCGCCGGGGAGGGCCGGCCCGGAACGATCGGGGCGCCCGACTCGCCGGGGTCGGTGCCGGTGTCCACCCCGCCCGGCTTGATTCCCGGCACGGTCCCCGAGACGGTGATCGGCGGTGCGATGATCGTGGGATCCCACTGGTGCAGGAACGCCATCACGAGGTTCGGCGGCCACATCCGCATCTTCTCGAGCATCCGCACCTGGATCTCCGCCTTGGTCGGCGCCTCCGTCTCGGTGAACCCGGCGCTGTCGCGCAGCGCCTTGTCGGAGATCACGAGACGGTCGTGGAGCTGCTGGGCGTCGGCGGTCTTGTCCGGGTGGGAGACGAGCTCCACCGGGTCATACCAGAACACCATCCGTGCGACCCATTCCGCCGGGATCCCGTTGGCGAGCAGGTAGGGGCGCAGGTAGGCGCCCGACAGGTCGTCGCAGACGCCGATGACGTGCGGCTCGACGTGGTGGCGGAATGTGTTGTCATCGACCTGCCACGCCGACCAGTGGTTGAGGTCCGCGATCCCGCTGATGATCTCCTTGGGCAGGTCGAAGCTGGTGGCGATGATGCCGATCAGCTCCTCCCTGGTCTTGGAGGCCTGGTCGTCGAACTTGGTGGCCAGGTCCACCAGGCGCAGCTTGTCCAGCTCGGCTGCAGGGCCGCGGATGACGATCGGCACCACACCGTCGGCGGTGCCCTCCGAGACGATCGGGGCCATCATCGCGGAGGTCAGCGCGGCCATGAACGGCTCGGCCTGCTCGTCGTCGTTGTCCTCGAGGGGCACGTTGAGCGACAGCTCCTCGGGGACCAGCAGCAGACCCCGGCTGGCGAGCCTTGAGCGGCCGGTGGCGCGGATCATCCGCCGCAGGATCATCAGCGACTCGCAGTCGTCGAGCATCGCCCGTAGCGGACTGTCGGCCATCAGCTGAAAGCGGGGGTGCGGCGTCCAGATCCGGGAGATGACCGTCAGCTCCGCGTCCAGCGGCTGCCACGGGATGACACCGTTCTGGCGGTCGTCGGGGATCTCGCGCAGATGCCACTGGTCGTTGTAGACCACGAGCTCGTCGACGGAGCGGATCGAGAAGCGCTGCTCGCCGGTTTGCGGGTCGGTTCGCCCGAGGAGGTAGTACTCGCCGGCGATCGACTTGTTGCTCGAGGCGCCATGCAGCATCCCGCTGATCGCCATCCGCCCGTTGCCGAGGTCGGCCATGGCCTGGGCGGCGTAGGCGCTCAGCGCCGGCGGCACCCCCTCGAGGTCCTCCAGCTTGACGGGGGCGTCGGCCTCCCCGCCGAGGGGATAGCACGCCGGGTAGAGGCGCATCCGGGCGGTGCAGTTGGCCAGGAACTGGACGGCGTAGCGCAGCTCCCCGATCTGGTCGCGGTAGGACCAGGCGTCTGACTGCCACCCCTGGCGGAGCATCCGCTGGACCTTCGCCTCGCGCTTGTCGGCGACGTCCAGGCGCGCGGCGGAGGAGGTGAGCGCCCACGGCCCCTCGCCGCGGCCCGGTGAGCTGACCGAGAACGTCTGGGGTGGGTGAGGCCGGCGGCGAAACAGCCCGCGGCCCTTCGAGGCGGAGGCCACGCTCAGCCCCGGTCGGCGAGCAGGCCGGCGAGGGCGGAGAACGCCAGCACCGCAGTCATGTACACACATGCGGTGGCGGCGAACGTCTGCAGCGCCACGATCGCGCCGGCGGCCCACATCGACACGCACCACGGGCAGGCTAGGAACTCGGCCAGTCGTGGCCGGGCGACAACCAGCACCCGCTCGCCGCTGAGGGTGCGAGTCGTGCCCGGGCGGGAGCCCAGCAGCCGGCGGCGGATGGGGTCGGCGATCGCGTCGAGCACGACCAGGCGGGTGAGGCGGAAGACGGCGAGCGCGTCGAGGATCAGCAGCGTCGGGCTGTGGGTCACGTGGGCTCCAGCGTCGAGAGGTCAACCGTCGCGCCGGGCGCGTTGTAGGGCACGACGGCGGTGAACGGCACCGGCGGGGAGCCGTCGAGCTCCAGCACGAACTCGTACACCGCGCCGATGGGGACGGTGGCGGGGTCGTTGACGGCCAGCAGCGTGAACGGCTGCTGTCCGGTGTGATTGGTCAGCTGGCCCGCGGCGTTCAGGATCCCGAGGATCGGGGGGCGGCCGAGGACCACGGCGCCGTTGCGAAGCGCTGTGGAGAGCGTGGCGGTGAGACGACCCGAGGCCGGCTGGCCATCGGCACGCTCCCAGCTCCCGGTGACGGTGATGGTGGTGAAAGCCATGGCTCCCCTTTCGGTGCTCGGGGATTGTGGAAGGCACGCGGTGCGGGGGCGCTTTTATGGGGTGTGGAGGCTACCCGGTGGTCATCCGAAGCTCACGTATAGCGGCAGATCACAGATTGCCCATCGAGACCCATGTTCCGGGTGTTCCAGCCACCGTGCACATCCAGCCCTTCGGAGACCCAACAGCCGGTGCGCGATTGAAACGCAGTTCGCCAACGCCATGATTGCCAGTAGTGGGCGCTGCTCCACCGTAACTGCCCCATGAGACGCGGTTGCCAGCGGCGTGAGTCAAGAACTGGTTACGTTCGACTTCGATCAGATCGTGTTTCTCAACGCCTCCAGTGTTGACGATTACTCCATACGTGTTCTGGTCAAACACGACTTCTTCGACGGTGACCGCGAAACTGTCACTGGCGTCTACGCGGACGCCGACCGCTCCTGCCCCGATGTAGCCGCCCTTGACGCTGAGCCCGGAGCCGAACCAGTCGATCCAGTTACCCGCGATCGTTGCGTCGCCCATCCAGCAGCTGTTGAAGCTGGTGCCTTGCGCAGGAAAGTCGGCACCGTAGGCCCCAGCACCCGCAGCAACGCCAGCGGGGCTTGGATGATCGGCTGACGACTGGTGGCGTCGAGGCTGCCGACCCCCTGCGCCGCGCCCACCTCGCCCACCGGCACCGAGGCGTTCTCCGCTGCCGTCTGCGCGGCGGCGGCAGCCCCTGCCGCGTCTCCGCCAAGGTCGGTGGCGAGCACCCCGGAGGCGATTACCCCCGCCTTGGTCAGGTTCGGCGGGACCATCTTGCGGCCCGTCCCGGCAGTGATCGACGAGGTGTCATCGGCCGGGTTGCCGGTCAGGACCGCGGCGCCGGTACCGAACGGCAGCCCGCCACCGGGGAAGCTGGCCGCAAACGGTCCCCCGCTCGTGCGCCAGCCCTTGAGCATTGTCAGCAGGTCGGCGTTCGCGAGTCCAGCAACCAGGGCGTCGAGGGCGTCCCGCACCGTCTGGGGAGTGGCGTAGTAGCTGCTGGTGATCGCCGAGATCTCGTTCGGTGTCGCCCCCACCGCCACGAGACGGGGAGACCAAGCCGTGATGCTCATCTCAAGCGCCCGACCCATGGCACCGGTGGCGCCAACGCCTTCAGCGGCGAGCCGCACCCGCACCCGTGCCCCCGGTTGACCCACACCGACTCGCCGCCGGGCAGGACAGCCTCCAGGCGCCCGGCGCCGGTCAACGTGCCGCGGTTGGCGGCCACCGAGCACGGCTCGGCCAGCGCCAGCTCCAGGCACGGCTCGACCCGCCCCGCGGGTGTGGCCTTGAACGCCAGCAGCCGGCGGCTGGTGATGAACACCCGCACGTCGCGGTGAAGCGTCCCGTCGGCCAGGAGAACCTCGGCCGGGTGAACGTCTCGGTGCAGCCGCTCGTCGCTCACGACGCCGCCCATGCCGCCCGGCACACATCCAGCGACGCCGGCTCCTGCGGTGGATGCCCGAACGCCTCCAGCAGCCGGTAGCACGCCGCGCAGTGCCCGGCCCTGAACACGGGGCCAGGCGGAACGCTGCCCAGCTCCTGGCAGCGCACGCAGCTCGGCCCGACGTGAATCACCGGGCTCATCAGCCGCCGGCGACCTGCACCGCGGAGGCGATCGCCGCCGCCACGACCGTGACCTTGAAGTACCAGCCGGCCGGCAGCCGGAAGTGGATGTTGCGGTTCACCGTCGCGTCCGCCGCCGGGATGATCGCGGTCGCGCAGGCGTTGGTCGGCCCGATCGCCACGGCCACCGTCCCCGCCGCGGCACCGGTGAGGGCCACGTACACCTCGGAGGGCAGTCCCGTCTGGTCCTGCTGCGCCGTCCCGGAGAGCACCGTCAGCGGCCCGGAGGAGGGCGCGAGGGCGGCGTCGAGCAGCTGCGCGGAGAGCGCCGCCTTGTCCTGGTTTGACTGGATGATGCCGGGCATGGGTGGGGCTCCTTTATCGGTTGCGGAACTGACGTTCGGTAAGGCGACGCTGCGTGGTGCCCGGCAGCACCGGGGAGCGATCCACCGGGCGCGAGCGGTCGGTGCGCAGCCGCCCGGAGCGCTCGGGCACCAGCAGCTGCGCCTGGCCGCCGGCGCCGAGCAGCAGCTCGGTGACCAGGAACACGACCGCGTCGACGCGGTCCGGCGAGTAGTCCGAGGGCATCGGCGTCTCGGCGGTCTCGACGTCGGCGGTCGGCTCGGCGGGGGTCTCGGGGTCGCCCTTGTCCTCGCCGGCACCGTCGGCGTTGCGCGGCGGCACCCAGTGGGTCATCTGGTGCTCAAGGCCCGGGTGGTAGCCGACGTGCTTGACGCGCCCCTGCTCATACAGCGCCACGACCGGCTCGGCGCGCAGCACCTTGCCGCGTGAGGCGGTGACGAGCTTGAAGTTGACGCGGATGCCGGTGTCGGTGTGCGCGGTCTTCATCACCAGGCGCACCTGCTCGCCCTGGAAGTTGCCCTCGGCGATCAGCTGGTCGGCGGCCAGGCGCTCGTAGGCCTCGGCGGCCAGCTTGCCCCACTCCGACGGTTTCATGACCCCGGAGAGGTCCTCGATGATGTAGGCCTTCTCGTCGGGCCCGCGGAACCCGGCGACGATCCCCACCTCGTCGTTCGTCGTTCCCCACGACGGGTCGACGGCGATCACCAGGCGCTGGCGCTCGGCGGGCGCGTCCTGCTCCCGGATCCGGCAGGCCTCGAGCTGATCGGAGGTCCACAGCGCACCCTCGACCTCCTCGATCATCTCACCCTGCAGCTCCTGGTACCCGACGCGGGTGGAGCCGTAGTCGCGATACAGCGCCGCGCGGATCTGGGCGGGGAGATACGGGTTGTCCGCCGTCGCCCCGTGGGTCATCGATCCGGTCGACTCCGCCAGCGCGATCAGCTGCCTGACCGTCGGCCGGTTGCGCGGGGTCGTCGAAGCGACGGCGTGCGGTGCCGGGCCGAGCCTGAGCAGGCCGAGGCGGATGTGCTTCCAGCAGTCGGCGAGGTAGCGCCACGCGGCGGCTTCCTCCATCCACACAAGGCAGCGGTTCCCGCCCGCTCGCAGGCGCTCGGGCTCCTCGCGGGTGTAGGCGCCGAACAGGCGGGCCTGGGCGCCGCCGGGCCAGTTGACAAACGTGCCGCCGCGGCGGGTGATCTCGGTGATCGCCGGGTTCAACGGTCGCAGCCCTGAGGGGCCGTTGACGCAGCTCTCGGAGGCGTCGCCGAGGGTGGGGGCGACGATCGCCATGCGGTGCGGCATCGGGCCGGGCAGGCACGGCGGACCCATCGCGTGCTGGTGCATGTAGTGCGCGCACGCCTGCGTCTTGCCGGCGCCGCGGCCGCCGAAGAGCAGCCACAGGAACCAGTCGATGCCGGGCTGCCCGGCGGGGGGCTGCTGGTGGGGCAGAAGCTGCCACGGTGGGCGCTCCGCGTCGACGTCGGGCTTGCCGGCGAGGGCGGGCGGGTCGAACAGGTCGGCGGCGATCAGGAACGGGTCGCGGCTGACTGGCGTCGGCGTTGACCGCGCGTAGCGGTTCGGGCCCGACCAGCTCTCACGTGGCGCCGGCGATGAGGGTGAGGTGCTTGCGGACAACTGACGCCACCTCCGGTCGGTCCTTGACGCCCAGCTCGGCGAGGATCCCCTGGATCGCCTGGGCCAGCAGCATCCCCTGCTGCTCGGCGACCCTCACCAGGCGCTCCTCGATCCCGGCCTTCACGGCGGCTAGGGAATAGGACACGAGGCGGTCCATCGCCTGCCGGCGGACAGTGATCCAGATGTGAACAGCGGCACCGTCCTGGCGAACCTCGCGCACCGTGCCCTCGTCGGACTCGCGCTCAAGCTCGCGGTGCACCGGCGCGACCGCGTCGACCAGGTCCAGCTCCGCGATCCGCTCCGAGGCGTAGGCGACCTCACCGGCAGCGATGCGAATGCACTCCAGGATCGCGTCCTGAGGCTCGATCGCCAGCGGCATCCCCATCACCTGCTGCTCGCGCCGGGCCAGCTGCACCATGCCGTTGACCTGGGCGTGCGGCTCAGCGCCGCCATGCAGCTTGCAGCGCCCCACCCCCACGTGCTGGGTGCCCCAGCCGGCCGGCTGCTGGCACGGGGAGCCCTTGCGGGTCTTGGCGGCGCAGCGCTCGGCACTTGCAGAGGTCACGAGGACCCGACCTCCGTCATGGGGGATAGGCCGATCACGGGGGCTCTAGCCACGAGCCCGGCCGCGCACCTTCTCGCGCAGCTGCTCGTCGCGGACCTCGAGGTACACGGCGGTGGTGCGAATGTCGGAGTGGCGCATCAGTCTCTGGACCTCGGCGATCGTGAACCCCTCCCCGAGCAGGGCGGTGGCGTAGGAGTGGCGGAGCATGTGCGGCCACACCGGCCGGTCGATCCCTGCCTTCTCAGCGCGTCGACGCACCATCTTGTAGACGGCGCGGCGGGTGAGCGGCTCGCCGCGCTGGGCTCCGCGCACGCAGACGAACAGGAACGGCCGGCCGGCGCCGTAGCTTCGACGGGCCGCCTTCCACCGCCCGAGCAGCGCCAACGTCGGCGAGTCGAGGTAGACGACGGCCTCGCGGTGGCCCTTGGTGATCTCCGCCCGCAGCCGGATCTCGCCGGCGGACCAGTCGACGTCGCGGAGATGAAGCTCGCAGGTCTCGGTGACCCGCAGCCCGCAGCGGTGCATCAGCTCGAGCATGCACCGATCCCGCAGGCCGGTGGCGCAGTCGAGGTTGGGCATCGCCATCAGCGCCGCCGCCTCCGGGGCGCTCAGCGTCTTGGGCAGCTCCCGCCGGCGGCGCGGGCCGTGACCGTTAGAGGGTGCCTTTGCAAAGGCCATATTCCACCTCGCGAGCGCCGCTATAGCGGCTGCAAAATCCAGGGAATGCACCCGCTATGGCGGCTGTCGCGCCGCCCGGCGGGCAAGTGCGCCCCCTACTCGTCGGCGTGCGAGCCGAACTCCTGCATCATCGCCAAGGCCTCATTGAGGACATCCCGAGCCTTGGTTGCCGGACTCGAGCTCGGCGGCACGGACCCGCATCGACCGGGCCAGCGCCCGTGCCTTCCCGGGATCGGTGGAACGCTCGGCCTGGTCCTCGCCGCTGGGCGTTTCGCCGCAGCCGCGGCGCCCGCTCAAGCTCAAGCAGTCGGAAGGGACGCACGGGCATGGGAGAAGCGGGGTCACTCCCTTGCTTCAACAAAGAGGGCGCCATCTCTACCCGGTCCAGTCCTCGGGCAGGGCGTCGGGCATGTCGTCGATCGTCTGGCCGCGCCAGCCGTGCTCGCCGACCGGCCGGCACATCCCTTCCGGCAGAACGACCATCGAGACGGGCGGTATCGGCTCGCAGTACATCGCCAGCTCGACGCGGCCGCCGGCGGCAATCTACGCGCGGTCATCGTCGTCGAGCTCGTAAACCACGCGGACCTGCCCAGGCTCTACGCGCTGGGTCCAGAGGTCGCCGATGCCGGGAGCGGGGCCCGCGTAGACGCGGTTCGAGCCGGCGTGGCGGACGGGCTTCATTTCCGGTCGGGGTCGGGCTGGGTCAGCAGACTCAGCGAGCGGGTGCGCTCGGTGCGCTTCTGGAACTCCTGTAGGCGATCGCCGAGGAACTCGCGGACCCGGGGCTGGTCGAGGACGAGGCTGCCGCCGCGCCAGCTCCAGCCGATCCGGTCCTTGTAGGCGCCGCGGCCGGTCTTCTCGAAGTGGGCGAGCAGCACGCCGGCGGCCTCCTCGAGCAGCCCCTTCTGAGCCTCGACCTCGCGCTTGGCCTGCTCCCACTGCTCGGCGGCCTGGCTGAGCGTCAGCTTGCGCTTCTGCAGGCGCCTGGGCGTGGCGGGCTTGCGGACTGACTTGCCGGGCTCCGCGGTGGTGGCGGTCGCGTTCATCAGCTCACGCCGCCCGGTCAAGCTGGTCAAGGACGGCGGTGAGGTTCTGGCGAATCGCCGCGCACTCGCGCTCCATCGCCGGGACGGTCGCCTTGAAGTTCGCGAGGCCGTTCTCAACCACGGTCAGCCGCACCTCCACCGGGCGCAGCCACGCGGCGAGCTGCTCATCGGTGGCAAAGGACAGCTCCCGAGCGATGCGAGCGGCGTGCTCGCCCTGGTCGGGCTCGCTGGTGGTGAGGGGCAGCTGCTCCTCGGCGGATTGTGCGTGAGCGGGCATCTCAGCCTTCCCTTCCGGATATGCCAAACATGCGGGCCGAGCCGTCGCACCTGCATAACCTCCACATAACAGTACCGGCGTCCCGGACGTTATCCCTGCTCAGGCGGCGTTCCTTCGCGGTGGGCGCGGCTCCCACGGCTGTGGGGCGGCGCGGCGAGGCTCAAGCAACACCGGCTCGGGAGCAGGGGCAGGCGGCGGTGGCGCGTGGCCCGGCGCGTGCGGGAGGCCGTGATCGCGGCCGGTCAGCTGCAGCATGTACTCCGCCAGGCCGAAGCACTCCGGACAGCGACAACCGTTCAACGCCACCCCCATCGGGAGAGTGTTCAAAGAGCCGCCGCGCGCCCCGTCTCAGGGCGGAAAGCGGCAGCTAGCACCCAGTTTACGATCGGTCAACTAATCAGCCGCCATCGCTTCCATCGCGGCCAGAGCCTCCCGAGCCTGGCGGCGTGCGGCGAGCTCGTTGCCGGCCACGCCACATTCCGCCCACTCGGGCGCCCAGTCGAGCTGCGCGGTCCACAGCCACTGGCCGCTGGGCTGCTCGCGCACGGTCAACATCAAAATCCGCCACACCCGCCGCTATAGGACCTGTCCGATTGCATCAGTCGGCGCTCGCCGTGTTTGAGGGAGCGTTGGCCCACCTTGCGATCAGCTCAAACACCGCCGCGTCCTGCGGAACGATGATCGACTGGTCGCGGAGCACCGCAAGCAGATCCTTTGGTAGGCCGCAGGTCGGACATGCCTCCGGCTCGGGCGCGCTATCGCTCCTCTCTGGAAGCGTCATATCTCGGTCACCGTCGCCATCGCCCCGCGGAACCGGTCGCGCCAGGCCTCCATCTGCCGATCGGCCTCCTCCTTATCCGCTGTGATGTCGATGCTGTACTCGCCGATGAGCGCTTCCTTGGCATCCCTCCACTCCCTGAGCAGCTCCTCGAACACCTGGCCAGGCTCGCTGTCGAATTGACTCATGAGCGCCACACCTCGACTCCAGCGCATTTCAGCAGCGACTTAGCTATCGCCTCGCGTTGCTCGATCTTCCTTTCCAGTTCCTGCATAAGAGCTTGTAACCGCTCCAGTCGCTCCTGACGACTTACCACACCCGGCGGACTATCGCTTGGCTCGGAAGGCGTCATCGGACGACCTCCTGGCATCGGTCGCAGGTCGGCACGCCATCGGGAAACGCGGGGTGCGGCTCCAGATGCGTCGCCGGGTTCGTGCAGCGGGCGAACCACTCGCACACCACCGACTCCTCTTCGGCCTGGCTGTTACTTTGGTCGCGCTGCGCCTGTGTTAGCTCGTTCATTCCCTCTCCTCCTCAGCCAGCCTGTATCCCGTTCTCGGGTCCCGCCCACCCTCAGCACGCAGCTTGCGCACCGTGGTCACCGATGTTCGCTCCTGCCGGGCGACGACGCCGGCGAGCACCCCCTCGTAGCTCGCGCCCACCCGGTCGCGGAACTCCAGGTGCGTCTCGGCGCCACGCTCGGCGGCGTGCTGGAGGCCGCGCAGCTCCCCCTCGCACCACTTGTTCGCCCGACGTAGCTGCTCCTCGGAGCCGGCCGCGATCGCGTGGTTGATCCGCTCCCCGCACGCGCCCAGCGTCGAGACCTGCCCGGTGAAGGTCCCCGGCGGTATCGAGCTTGCCGGCTGGCCGTGGCCGATCTCCGAGCTCTGCGCGGCGGGTGCCTCGGCGACCAGGCGCGCGCGGTTGAGCAGCCGGCGGGACTCCACGAGCAGCGCCGGGTTGATCATGCGCGGGGAACACTGGGGGAACAGCTCGCTGTCCCGGGCAGTCCAGCGAGGGCCACTTGAGTCCCGCCGATTCGGCGCTCAGCAGGGATTTCGGGTCTGCAGCGGCCTGCGTTGCCCAGGACTGGACAGCTAATCCGCCTCGACAAGGCGGAGGTCACTGGTTCGAGCCCAGTATCGCCCACTCCCGTAGCTACAGGGGATTCGCCTACTTCCGGTCATCGAGGATTTTCGGGTGCGTCCTCAGTGCGTCCTCAGTGCGTCCCGCAGACGTCCTCACGGGCCTGCTGAATGGCCTCGGCGGCGGGGACGCGGGGCTCAGTTTCCAGCTCTCGCATCGTCCCGGCGTAGTGCCGTGCGAGGGTCGCGACCGAGTGTCCGGCCTGTTCCGCCGCATAGGTCAGGCTGCGGCCCTCCCAGAGGAGCAGCGAGACGAATGAGCCGCGGAGGCGGTACGGCCTCAGGTCCCCGGTAACGCCCGCCTCGACGGCGGCAGGACGCCAAACGCGCCGGCGCCAGTTGGCCCAGTCCTCACGCGTCCACTGGCCGCCGGACGGCCGCGGGATGACCAGCTCGCCATCGGCCGGGCGGCGGCACTGTCAATGGCCATCGGTTTCTCCCCACTGGCGGCCACGAATTTCCCCACTGGTGGCCATCTTTTCTCCCCGCTGGTGGCCACGAATCTCCCCACCAACAGAAATGCTGTTTTTCGGTGTTTAGGGG
>JAABUJ010000808.1_pt1 | contig 54896 bp, 48 predicted proteins | sample 5559131 | NCBI WGS metagenome assembly JAABUJ01 (sample SAMN10711875, study PRJNA513366) | rock metagenome | isolation source: Antarctica rocks | place: Antarctica: Victoria Land, Mt New Zealand nord | collected 2016-01-07
GTGGCGCGGCCAGGGTCGGCGTGCGCTCGACGCCGGCTGGCAACGTCACGGTCGCCGGCGCGGTGCGGACAAAATCGAGGGCCATGAGCAACCTCCACAGGATGGGCGGGCGAAGCGACATCCACGTTTCATAACATTCGGCTTACAGCGACTCACCGTCATCGCGAGCGCGCCCTTTGAAAGCGCGAAACGTGTCGCGACGAAACCGTCGACAAAGCAGGCGGCCGCGAACACGCTACTGACCCTTAGGGTAAGGGACGGACGACGGCCAGGGAATAGCCCATGCCTGCTAGCCCAAGTGGAGCGTCACACGTCGCACATCGCACATCGCCGCGTACGTCAAGGCGCGCATGCAACGCGACGCGTGGCGCCTGTAGCGACTACCGGGCGACGCCCGACGACGTGGCGTAGGGCAAAGCTACGGCATACCTCTTGCTTGATTGCTGCTTGATTGCGGAGTGTCAATGAGCAGCAGTAACACGGGCACAACTAAGGAGGAGACGCTATGACAGCCATTGGCGAGCTCACGTCGACCGATCGCTCTATCATCGCGGGTGGAACGCCTGGATGCGAGACGGTCCAGGAAATCATCAACATCGCGGCGACGGCCGAGGCGTTCGCGGTGACGGCCCTCGCCGGCGCGCTGGCCAACGCCGCGAACGGCACGCTGGCGCTCAACGCCATGCACATCCAGGTCATCACCGCGGCGCGGGCCGAAGAGCAGGCGCACTACGCGTACTTGACCGCCACGGGCGCGACGCCGCTGACCACCACCTTCACCGTGCCCAACTCCAAGATCGTCACCGACGTGCCGACCTTTCTCCTGACCCTCATCGCCCTGGAAGAAGCCTTCATCGCCGCCTACTTAGCCGCAGCCCAGGAGTTCGCTATGCTCGGCCAGCCGCGCTTGGCCCAACTCGCACTGCAGATTGGCGGCGTGGAAGCCGAGCACCGCGCCGGCCTGCGCTTCTTTGCGATTGAGGCCGGGTTGATCTCCGGCACCGTTTTCAAAGTCTACAACGGCTACTGGTTCTGGGGCCGGCCAGTCGCCTGCGGCGATGACGGCGCGATCGCGCGCGACCATAGCCGTCACATCGCCGGCCGAGGGCAGCGGGTAGTAGGGGCCGCCCAGTTCTTTCCAGCGGTGTCCCGGCTGCAGCCACGCCGCGAAAGGCGCGAGGTTGACCTCACGCCAATCGCGCAGGACGATGCGCGCGCCGTTACGCGTGAACGGGGCGTCGGTCATAATCACGTCCAGATGCGGCGCTTGCCGGCTCTAATGTCGCGACGCGGCGCGCGTGCCAGCGCCGATGGCCCTGCTCCGTGCGCACGTAACGCGCCAGCAGCAACTCAATATCGGGGCGTTTCCTGGCGGAACAACGGATCGTCGTCACGCACGGCTCGATCGCGGCGCCGCCCGCCGGATAGTACGCGACGGTGAGCAACGCGTCACCCTTCACCTTGTCGGACGCGGCGCTCACCTCGTAGGAGGCGATGCGCGCCCAAGGCAGGAATCGCGCGCCCACGATGAGGCCACGTTCGCGGACCCGCGGCCGGTTGCCGATGTAGGTCAAGCAGAAGGCGACCCAGCCCAGGTTGAGCGCGAGTGCGGACGGCTGCTGCAGGCGCGGGTCGAGGAGCCGCGCGCAGCAGATCGCCACGAAAACGGTGGAGAGCACGCCATACAGCCAAGCATACGGCGCTTGCCGTAACGTCAGCAGCGCTTTGCCAGCCCGTTGGCGGCTCCACAGGATGACGGCGACGGCGCCAAAGAGGGCGAGGCCGACGCCAGCCGATGCGTCGTCGACCAGCGCCGCGCTGGGAGCGATCAAGTGGGGGATAAACGCGACGCCGCGCGACGCGGCGACCGGCGCGCCCAGCGCGACGGCGCCTACGAGCGAGGCGACGGGGACGATGTAACGGATCGTCGCCATAATGGATTCTCCTTACTGTTGTGTGCGGGGCCAGTAGCCGGTAGCTACCTATAGTCGGTATCATCCCACGTTGTCGTGACCAGGCGACAGGTGTTGTCCACGAAATGGTCTTCTCCCACAGCCCACTACGTCTACGTCGTGACCGAGGTTCGTACGTTATCGGCCGATAACGCACGAGCCCTGTGCTCTGTGGATGTGGCCGCGCCGATCGTGGACGCAGGCCCTATACTGCGGATAGGACAGCCGTTCCAGGCCGTGCAATGGGATGAGGAGGCGCTCGATGCGGCAGGGGTTATTCGCGTCCGACGAGGCGGCCGACGATGTGGGTGATCGTCACGCGGCGGGACACGCGGCGGCTCAAGACGCATACGCGCCGCTGGCCGCGCGCATGCGCCCGCGTACCTTCGACGAATACGTCGGCCAGGAACACCTGATCGGTTTTGGCCGAGCGTTGCGCCGCGCCATCGAGGCCGACAAGCTCCCCTCGATCATCTTCTGGGGCCCGCCCGGCACGGGCAAAACGACGCTGGCCGCGCTCATCGCGCGGACGACGCGGGCGAGTTTCACCGCGCTCAGCGCCGTGACCGCCGGTGTGGCCGAGTTGCGCAAGGTCGTGGCCGAGGCCAGGGTGCGCCGCTCTCGCGGTGTGCGCACGGTTCTCTTCGTAGACGAGATCCACCGCTTCAACAAGGCGCAGCAAGACGTGATCCTTCCGCACGTCGAGGACGGCACGCTGACCCTCATCGGCGCCACGACCGAGAACCCTTCGTTCGAGGTCAACGCCGCGTTGCTTTCGCGCTGCCGCGTCTACGTGCTGCGCGCGCTCTGCGACGACGACCTGCGCCGTATCGTGCGCGACGCGCTGGCCGACCATGAGCGCGGCCTCGGCGCGCGGGACATCGCGCTGGAGCCCATGGCGCTGGAGCGCGTCGTGACGCTGGCCGGCGGCGACGCGCGGGTGGCCTTGAACGCGCTCGAACTCTCCGTCGCGGCCGCGCCCACGGATGGCGAGGGCCGCGTCGTGGTGACGCACGCGATTGTCGACGAGGCGGTGCAGCAGCGTTCGCCCCGCTATGACAAGGGCGGGGAGGCGCACTACGACATCATCTCTGCCTTCATTAAGAGCCTGCGCGGCTCCGACCCCGACGCCGCGCTCTACTGGCTGGCGCGCATGCTGGAGGCGGGCGAGGACCCGCTGTTTATCGTGCGGCGCATGGTCATCCTTGCCGCCGAAGACATCGGGCTGGCCGATCCGCAGGCGCTCGGCGTCGCCGTGGCCGCGCAACAGGCTGTCCACTTCGTGGGCCTACCGGAGGGATACCTGCCGATGGCCGAGGCCGCACTCTACCTAGCGCGCGCGGCGAAGAGCAACGCCGTCATCACGGGCTACCAGCGCGCTAAGGCGGCGGTCGAGCGCACCGGCGACCTGCCCGTTCCCCTGCACCTGCGCAACAGCCCCACGAGTCTCATGAAAGGGCTCGGCTACGGCGAGGGCTACAAATATCCTCACGATTACGAGGGCAACCGGGTCGAGCAACAGTACCTGCCCGACGCGCTCGTGGGCGAGGTTTTCTACGAGGACAGCGTTCATCTGTTAAAGTGAGGATAGTAACGGTGTGATGGGTCTACGCGGCGCGTCGCTCGCGAGGAGAATTAGGCATGGATGCCCCGTCGGATCACGTTTTACGCGCTTACCTCGACGCGCGGCTGGCGGTCGTGCAGCACCCCGATGATCCCACGCCCGTGGCCGCCGCCTGGGCGGCGCAGCGCGCCCTTGAAGGAATGCTCATCAAGGACGGTTGGTCGGCTGACGAATTGGACGACCTGTTCGCGCGGCACGAACGCACATATTTGCTCGAGCTTGACGCTGACAACTGGCGCGCCCGCCTCGCTGCCGCGCTCGTGCAAAGCACCGAACGTAGTTTACGCATCGCGCAAGCGCTGGCGCGCTACCGCGAACGCACGACGCAGTAGTTAGTCGATAGTCGAAAGAAGACGGCATGAGTAGGGTCGTGCCAAGGACTAGCACTAAGCTATCGACCATCGACCATCGACCATCGACTATCGTCCCGTTGGCCGCCGCCGCGCTTACCTGTGTCGTGCTGGTGGTGGGCTATCACCTCGCCGATCAGACGCGGCATCGCCGGCCACCCCCATCCCCACCCGCCGCCGTCTCTTGGCCCGGCACGACGGCTTTAACAGGGACGCTGACGGCGTACAGCCAGCGCGTGATGAGCCTGCGCACGGAGCGGGGCGCTTTTGCCATCATTCTGGCCCTGTCAACTGCTGAAGTACCCACCTGCTGGGGTTCCCCCACATTACGGCCTGGAGAGCGCCTGGAAGTCCTGGTACCGGCACAGGAGGATGGTAGTCTACTGGCCGCGATGGTGAAGGACGCCACCCCCTGTCCGCGCGCGTAGTCGCGCCGCTCTCCTCCCGCTCATGCCTCCATGCCTCGATCTGTTGCCGTACTGCCGTGTATACGGCGTCGACGGACAGCGCGCGTAGGCATATACGGCTCGGGCACGCCAGAGCCATGGCCCCGCACGGCGCGCACGGCAAGCTGAGGTGGACGACGGTTGTGTGTGAGCTCGGCGGACCCCAGACGCGCGGGTTCGTCGGCCCGAACAACGCGACAGCGCGGGCGCCGGCCAGCGCGGCCAGGTGCGCGACGCCGCAGTCGCCGCTGACCACGACGGCCGCGCGCTCGATCACGGCGGTTAATCGCGCGAGGTCGAGCGTGGGCAGCACATAGCGCTGCTCGGGGCTGTCTTCCAGCCGCGCGCGGATCGCCTCGTCGGCCTCCCCCGCCGTCCAGACCACGGTGAGCCCTTCGTCGCGCAGCCGTCGCGCCAGCGCGCCGTAGTGCGCGAGGGGCCAGAGCTTGGTGGACGAGCCGGCGCCGGGGTGGAGGAGAATGACGGGCGCCGTGGCCCCCACGGGCAGGCGGGTCGTGGCGTACCAGGCTTGTTCTGTCGCCGTTCGAGCGTCGGTGGGCGCGCGTAATGCGAAGGGGACAGGCGTGACGCCGAGTGGCGCCAGCGTACGTAGATAGTGCGTGGCCGCCGGCGTCTCATCCGCCGGGACGGCTGGCGCCGTCAGGACACGCGCGACCCCAACCCGCTCCAGTCCGCGCGCGAGCTCGTCCGCGTTGGCGCTCCATACGATGGCGGTCTCGATGTCTGGCGGCAGCGCATGCGGTGTAAACGCACCCCCTGAGCCGGCGCCCTGGGTGGGCGTCCAAAGCTGAGCCAGCGCGGGCGCGCTCGCGTCGAGCACGACGTCGACGAGGCCGAGCCAGCGCGCCGGCGCGAGCGCGCCGGGCGCGCCGGCTACGGCCACTGTGTGGTCGGGAAACGCCGCGCGTAGGGCCGCCAAAGCGGGCAACAGCAGCAGCGTATCGCCGAGCGCGCCGAGCCGCCACGTCAGGATAGTTGGCATAGAAACTCCCCCTCGCCCTCTCCTTGACACATGTAAAGGGAGGTATCGCGCTTCCCCCTTGCCGCTCGTGGGAAAGAGGTGAGGGGCTTGACACTCCACACAGCTACAGCCGTGGGATTCTTGGTTCAGCCAGCAGCCTTTCGGTTGGGTTACCCCAAGTAGATAGAGGGCGGACTGTCCCCAAGCGTTACTTTCGGCGTGCCCCGCCGTCGTTTCTTCTTAAGTGGCGCAACCCGAGCGCCGGACAGCTAACAGCTATTTAACGCGCCAGTGTCGTGACGAAGGGCACGCGGTCGAACATCCAGAAGGCCAGTGGTAGGCCCAGCCCCAACGTTGCGCCGACGAGCAGCCACGCCGCCAGCAGCCACAGTGCGCTGCCCCAGCAGCCGATGAGCAGGAAATAGAGGGCGCGCACGGCCAGCGGACGTTGCATGGGCCGGACCTGTTGTATGATGGTGACGCCGTTCTGGACGCTGACCTGCAGGTGCAGAGAGATTGGTTTGAGCGTCATGATGCGCGGCAGGCGGTTGAGGATCATCAGCCCCAGCGGCAGTCCAATGATCGTCAGGTTGAGCAGCCACGCCAGCACGGTGGATAGCGCGCCGAGCCACAGGCCGATGAAGAGGAACCACAGCGCGCGGACCAGCAGGTTCGGGCCGTTGTCCTGTTGCATCATGACCACCGCGGACGGCGCCGCGACCGACGGCATATGTATATTGTTGACCACTTGCACGGTGGGCGGATAGCCGGGGGCGGGGGCGTTTGCGTATCCGTACGCCGGATATCCAAACGCTGGATACCCATGAGGTGATGTGGGGGCGGCGGGATAGGCGGTGTTGGGGGTGAAGGGCGTCGTCGTGGCGTATCCGGCAGGCGGCGCGCCTGACCAGGACGCGGCGACCGGCGTCGGGGAAGATCCGCCCGAAACGGTGGGCGCCGCGTTTCCGTAGGCAAGGGGGGTCCCGCAGCCGACGCAGAAACGGGCGTCGTCGGCGTTGGCTCGATCACAGGCGATGCAGCGCATCTCGATTCCTCCGAACGTGTAAAACGTGAGCGCGTTGGTGGTACGATCATACACCCTACGGGCCAATATGTCTACGTCGCGGCGTCGTGGGGGTGCGCACCATTTTTTCGCGCTGGTCACCGCGGCACGCGTCGTATCTACTGGAAGCCGGCGCTCCCAGTGAATACGCGATGCCAGCGCAAAAAACTGGCGCGCACCCGCGTCGCGGCGTCGTGGCGTCGTGAGTCCAGGGTCTGTGAAAAGTCAGGCAAAGCGCGTTCTGGGCACAAGCAAGCGGAGGGCCTTCCGCCACATCTGGGGCGGTGATTGGCAGGGAGCAGGGAGGAGATCCGCGCTAATCGAGGTGAGGCGCCACGAAAGCCTCGGCCAGCGGCAGCCCGGCCTCCGCGCCGATCCGCGCGGCCCGTTCGCGCCAGCCAGCGCGCAACGCCTCGGCGTCGTGTGTCTGGCTCTCGTGCGCGAGGCGAGCCGCGATTTTGCGCGCGAAGCCCGCGCTGATGTCGACGTAGACGTTGGGCCGGGCGCTGGAGAATAACCAGACGTCCCGGACGGCGTGGGGCTCCATGCCCACGGCAATCTGCTCGGGGAAGCAGAGGCGATCCCGGGCCAGCGGGTAGACCGCATCCAGCGCGGCCCTGCCCACGATGCGGTGGTCGCGATGGCTGAGATACGGAGGGTAGGGGCGCTCGGGGTCGTGGGTGAACAGCGTGGCGGGACGCCAGCCGCGGATGCGCGCGACCAGTTCGCCGCGCAGCGCCCGCGTGTCCTCTACCTCGCCGTCGGGATGCCGCAGGAAGGCGACCTCGACGATGCCCAGGCGGCGCGCCGCTTCCCGCGCCTCGTCCTCACGACGGCGCGCGACAGCGGCGGCGGTGGCGTGGGGATCATCCGTCCCCTTGTCGCCCGACGTCACGAGCAAGAGCCGCACCGTCGCGCCGCCGTCGATCGCTCGCGCCAGCGTGCCGGCGCACCAACTCTCGATATCGTCCGGGTGCGCGGCGACGGCCATGATGTCCCCTGGCTGCGGCGGGTCTACGATTATCGGCGTCATGTGGGCCTCATGGGGCGTAGTGGAGGGTCGGCTGCGGGCCTGCGCAGGTGACTATTGTCTTTCACGTCTATCCCTCGCTTCGCCCCACCCGAAGCTGGAGAACCACTCGCCACGTCGATAGCTCTCGAACGCGCGGCGGACGTACGGGATGATGTTCTCGGGCAATGCATCCAGATCGAACCACGCCAACTGGTCGCATTTGTCGGGTTCTTTGTTCTCGATATCCCCCGACCACGCTGCCGTCGCCAGGAAGAAATCGATACGTTCTTCGGTCGACTTACGGTGCATGACCCCGACCACGCGCAAATCCTCCGGCGCGATCACGATGCCGGCCTCCTCATGCGCTTCCCGGATCATAGCCGTTTTGATCTCTTCGCCTCCGTCCACATGCCCGGCGACGACGCTGTACTTACCGTCCTCATAGCCGGTGTGGCGTCGTCGCAGCAAGAGCGCCTGGTTGTCCCGCAGCAGGAAGAGATGCACCGCGACAACCATCGTGAACCACTCGCGTCGTCTCATCTCAAGTCCCCTTTGTGATAGGTAGCGCGCATGGCGGTGTCCTCGTTAAAGAAAGTAGTGGAGGGCTGGCCGTAGGCGGGGGAATAGGGTCCGTAATAGGTCCCGATCCTCACGCGCGTACAGATCCGGGTAGATGTCCATAAGGTCGTCCAGGTCACGATAGCCGAACAGGAGCTTGGGCAGCACGTCGGGCGAGATGCCGATGCGCGGTTCTTGCGCCCCGGCCTGCCGGGTCACCGCCGCGATCGTGCCGCCGTTGATGGTCAGCCGCAGGCCATACCGATACAATCCCAGGTCCAGATTTCGGCTAAGTCCGGCGAACGCAGACGCGGCGAGTCGCCGCTCGATCGCGGGCGCGAGTTGGCGGACGGCCCCGGCGGGGTCGTTGACGCGGATTTGGAGGGCATAAAGAGGGAGTGGTTGGGGCCGCAGCGCGGCGATCCATGACCCAATCCGCAGCGCGCAGGCCGACCCCACCCGGAGTGTCGTCACGCCGGGCAGGGCCAGCGCGGCGGCTACGAGGGCCGCGGCGGCCGTTTCGTCGCCGGTGAGGCGGTCGACGAAGAGGGTGTGGTCTCCGCTCCCTGAAACGCGCGCGGACCCGATCGCTTCGCCGACGCGTAGGGCGATCCAATCTTCGGCCCCGGTCTCTCCCAATCGTTGGGCGCCTGCCGACCAAGCCCATGCCGCCGCGTCCATGTCCACGCCGAGGTCTACCTGGGCGTTCCGCTCGTCGGCCAGCCGCATCAAGGCCGGGATGTCACTCTCGACGATGCGGCGCACCTGGACCCCCTGCGGCATCACCATGCGACCCGCGAGCCGCGCCGCCTCTAGCGCCCCGAGCGGCGTGATGTCGATGGCGTACTCGTATCCAAAGAGGCGGTAGTAGTAGGGCAAGCCGCCGATGAGGCCGATCGCCAGGTCCCGCTCCCGCATCCAGCGATGGACGATGTCGAACTGACGCCGCACGAGGCCCCGCCTCCGATACTCCGGCAACGTGCCCACGCACTCCGGCTGACCCACGGTGAGCACGGTCTGACCAAGCCGCAGGCGTACCTCCGTCAAGCAGAGCGACGATACGATACGTCCGTTGCGGTCGACGACGACGAGGAAATCCTCGACGCGCGTGCCGGGGTGACGACCTTCCACGAGGTAGGCGGCCTGCGCGGCGGCCTGCTCGCCCTGGACGGAGCGATTGAAGGCGACGAGTTGGTCGCCGTCGTCCGCGGTCGCTCGGCGCAGCGTCAATCCATCGCCCACGTCGTGCGGGAGATCACCCGACGCGTCTTCGACATCGCCGCCCATACTCACCTCTCTGAGGCATTAGTGTAACGATCTACGATGGGCTATCATCCCCGTGTGCGTCCAGCGTCTCCTGGTACTCACGCAGCCACACCATCACCTCACCGAAGCGCCGCAGCGGGATGTTGTGGTAACTCGACACGCGGAACCGCCGATAGAGTTCACCGAAGACAGCCTGGTACGGGTTGCGCCCCGCGCCACCCCGTGCGGCCATCTCGGTCGCGATGGCCTTGACGAGCGTGCTGATCTCGGAGGCCTGTGTCTCGTTGATGACCTGTCCGGGTGTCACCGCACCCTCCAATGTATCGACGCGGCGGAGCAAGCCCCCGACGACGGCTGCGGCCTGGTCCAGGCGCCCGCTCACGACCTCGTGCCGCTCGACCATGCCCGCCTCAAGCACCGTGAAGCGGGTGTCCACATGTTGCTCAAAGGCGATCTGCTGCCGGGCCATGGTCGCGATCGCCTCCGCCATGGTGGCGATGTGCTCCAGCGCCGTCACGTCAGGATTCCCCGAGGTCATAGATGAGGAGGCGCCCACGGCGGTCTCGATGCCGGTCTCGCGAGCGCAAGCGTCATAGACGACCTTGCGGACCCACCGCTTGTAGGCCTTCAGGCGCTCACGCAGGTCCTCACGGACGCGGCTGGGCTCGATACCGGCGAGCCACAGCGGGATAGCATCCAAGTCCATGCAGAGCATCACCTGGGGACCGCCGCGCGTCTGCAAGCGCAACTGACGTGTGCCCTCGGCCAGGACCTCATCGGCGCGAATCTTCCGCAGCTGCGGCGACCAGCCGAGCCCCAGGGCGGTACAGAGAGGGCGCACGGGCACATAGATGGTCGCGTCCTCTGTGCGGGCCGCCAGCACCTCATCGTCGCCAGCCTGGGCAAGCGCCACAAGCCGTTGCTCGATGGGCTCAATAACGACCGTAGCATCCGTGTCTTCGGCCACGATCACCCCTTTCATTAAAAGGGGTGATCTTCATGATCATCCCTTTGGGTCATACATCCTCTAGGGTATCCGATCCGGTAGGCGTCATGCACACCTGATCACCCCTTGCCGTGGCCGTTTTCTCTCGCAATTATTCCACAGTCCGCTGGTATTCGACTCCTGGCGCCCTGTAGAGCGGATCGAGGATGTGTCCATGCGGCCGTCGCACTCGTCGCACCCATTGAGGCACGGACCGCCCGTGGCGTTTCGCCTTCTCCGCTGTCACAATGAGGTACAGGTCCGTGTGAACGCTGGCGCGTCCCACCAGCTGCGGATAGAGGTGAATCTGGCGCGGCAGCCCGTACACCCATATGGCTTGACGCGCATGGAGGCGTCCGAGGAACCCCAAAGCGAGCAGTGGGCTGCCACGGCGACGCCGAAGGATCGGGACAAATGACATCGAGCGGACCCCGCGTATATCGCCGTCTTGCACGTAGGCGCACCAGCTTGATCCTCGTGATCTGTCCCTCGACCTGCCCGTCGCTGTAGGCGAGCGCCAGGCCCGCTTGCACCGCCGCATGGTCGTCGCACAGCCCGCGCGCAGTGGGCCTGTTCATGACTTGGACACGCGTTGCTCCGTCCACTCGCCCATCGTTTCCAGATATCCTGGTACGTAGGGCTTGCGCGACGCCTCAAACGACCGTGACAACTCCGTCTGGCCACCCGTCTCGCTACGGAAGATGACGTGGTCAGCGTCCGGGAACGTCACGACGGTGACGTCGGGGTTGCCCGCGCGCCGGAGATCCTCGGCGTAGACGCGGGCGCTCTCGTTCGCGTCGACGATGGTGTCCCGCTCGCCAAAGATGGCCAGGACGGGACAGGCGATGGCGGCCAGGAACGGGCGTGGCGAGACGAACGCTCCCGCCTTGAGGAACGCGCATGCGTCTTCATCGAGCCACCCAAGGGGCTCGAACCATCGCTCCGTCGCGACACGACGCTGGGCCGTGGCGATCGTCGCGTACGGCGCGTCGGTGCGCAGCAGGTCGAGATGCAGGCGCGTGAAGGCGAGGGCTCGCGCCGTGTCGTCCGCCGAGTAGCCGTCGGCCGGCAGCCCGTGCGCCACCCGGAACAACTCCTGCTCGGCTCCGGCGCCGACAGGTACCGACACGGCAATGAGGAAGGCAATCGCGTCGGAGAGGGCGCACATCATCGGCAGGACCCACCCCGCCTGGCTAATGCCCCACACGCCGATCCTGGCTGGGACGATGTCGGGGCGGCTGCGCAAGAACGCGATGGCCGCGAGGGCCTCCTGGGCGCGATCTTCGTTCGATTGCCTCCGCCAGTCCCCCGTCGAGTGGCCCACCCCCGGCTTGTCCCATGCCAACGAGGCGATGCCGCGGCGCGCGAACTCGGCCCAGAGCGGGGGCAGGGACGTGTAGCCATCGCGCCCTGCGGGACCCGATCCGCTCACAAAGACGACGGCGGAGTGCGGCCCCTCCCCTGGGGGCAAGCACAAGCAGCCGGCCAAGGCCGTCATCCCATAGCGGAAGCTGATATCCTCCTCGCGATACATTGCCGTCCCCTCGCGTCATCGGGCGAGGCCGCCTGTTATTGAACGACGCCCACGCTATCTAACCTCGCCCCTCCCTGGATGATACTACCCGCTCTGGTTAGGCCGTACGACACGGCGTCACGTTTTCTAAAAGCTGTCAGCTACGAGGCGGCTACGCGCCGGCGTGGTGCGTGATGCGCACGGTAGCGGTCGCGCCGTTGGGGCCAGGGGCGACGGTCACGCTGAACAGGCGCGTCCGCGCGTTGTAGCGCACCACGCGGACGCGGCCGTAGGTGGCCGTGGCCGACGGCGCCGCTGTCGCGTACCCAGACAAGGTCACCGGGCCTTCGTCTGCGGCGAAACTAACTGTCGCGCGTACGGCGCGTCCATCGTCGCTCAATGAGCGGATGCGCTGTTTGCCGAGCGAGGCAAACTTGCTCGTGTCGCCGAGTAACGCGACGCCGGACGGCCCGACGGGGACTACGATGTCGTAGGCCTGCTGGTACGGCTGTATCCGCAGCGCGACCGCCTGCCCCGCCGGTTGAACGGTACCTGTGCGCGTGGCGTCGTTGTAGACGTACACGCGGCCACCGGCGTCGAAGCCCAACCCTGATGGCGTGAAGGCGGCCGTGGCCGCCAGGTCCGGCCGCGGGCGGCTGTACGCGAGCACGTAGGCGGCCTTCATGCCCCCGCCATGATCGCTGTACGCCGCGGCGACCATGGGGCGATGTAGCCCCGCGGCGTCCTGGAGATAGACCTGGTCGATCGGCGTGAGCGAGGCGTCCGGCTTGACGATGACGCCGTCCGTCCGCGCCACGCGTAAGAGGTTCGCCCGGTATCGCGCCTCGTGGCTCTCGAGCGCGCTCACCTTATCGGCCAGACCGACGGGTCCGCCGGACAGCGTGGCGAGGAGGAGATTGGGCCTACTGTCGCTTCTGACCGCGTCGGTGAAGGGCCACACTCCCAGGGCGCTGGCGAGTCGCGAGTCGTAGAGGAACGGCGTCCACTTGTCGTCGACCGCGCCGTTCGCGGCGAGACCGTCTTTGAAGCCGTCTTCGCTCACGCGTATCGTGTCCACGTTGTTGTAGCGGGCGCTTTGCAGGTAGTGGCGCGCCGCAGGCATGCAATACTGTATGCTCAATCCGCGCGCGCCCATCGCGGCCGCCATCTCGTCCATGAAGGCGGTCTGGTCGTGGATGGTGTTCCGCGCGACCGCGCCCATGGGGTCGCCCAGCCAGTCCTGCTCATAGGTCGTGGCGCCTCCCGTTTGGAGATACGCGGCGATATCATGCCAGAAGCGTGGGTCGATAGAGACGTTGCCGGACATCTTGTACGCCCGTGTGTACGGGCTGCTGGGGTCGATCCAGCGCGCGTGCGTGATCAGCGGCAGCCCTAGCTGTCGCTGGAACGCCGCCAAGCCCTGTGGGAAGACGGCTGGAGCGGCGCGATACAGGTACGCGCCCCAATGCTGGATGACGCCCGCGATGCCCCAATCCGCCGCCGGGCCTTTGGGATACCACCAGCTATCGAGTTGCATGTAGTGGAGCGGCAGGCCCATGCGCTTGAACGCGTCACGCACCGCCAGGAGCGTGCCGGTGTAGTTCGCGGGGTCGCGCGCGGGGTACCTATGGCTACTTTCCCAGGTGTAGTAATACGCCGCCGTATTGTCGGTCCAATAGCCCAGATATTTCAAGCTGGTGTCGGCGTCGTTAGGCGGACGTATCTTGCCTTGCAGATCGGTCATGGCGCGGCCCCAGGCGTCGAACGTCGCGTTGATCCCTGTGCCGACGACCAGCATCGTGGTCTGCGTCAGTCCGGCGGGCAGGGACGTAATCGTTGTGGTGATCCCGCTCGACAGTGCCACGCCCCCCGTCCGCGGCGTGCCGGCAACCGTCGTGGCCGCGACCATGGGGTTGGAGGCTGGGGAAAAGATGGCCGCGTCGTCGTGGGCGTCGAACAGCAGTCGCGGGCTATCGGACGCGCCGCCAAGGCCGCCGCGATCGAACTGATAGTGGCCGAACCCGCCACTGTAGCTGAGGTAGGACAGATTCCGCGTGTAGGTCGTGAGCGTCGGGAACGGCGCTATGTTGGCGGCGTTCTCCAGATAGGTGACCCGGAACAGCACAACAGGCCGGGCGGCATAGGCGCGAATGCCCGCGCCGCGCGCGGACCCAGCCCGATAGTGGAAGGTGATTTCTTTGTAGGCGCCGATGCGGTCGACGCCGGACGCGACCGTGATGCGCGTGAGCGGATGGCCGATGTCTCCCCCGAACGTCCATGCCGGAGCGCCGGGGACGCGCCAGGTGATGGTGTAGGGTCCGGTGGGAGAGACCGTGACGGCGATCCCGGTCGACGGCGCGGAGATCGTGGCGGATGTCTCCGGGGTGCCGCGCGCCGATACGGTTAGCCCCGACGCCATGACGAGAAGCGCCGTGAGCAGTGACCGCACAACGCCCCGCATTCCTCCCGCCATGGTCATGGTAGTGTGCGCCTTACGATTGTGAGACGTGACCTGGCCTTAAAAGACCATGGCAGGGAACGGACCTTAAAAGGTCTGGGGGATCGCGGCAAAGGCTCCCGTTTGTCGCGCGGTAGCAGGGCGCATGAATTATCGGCAGGCGCCCGCGCTCTCAGATAATTCGCGCGCCCTGGGCGCGATGAGCGCTGGCTAGACCTTTTAAGGTCCGTTCCCTGCCATGGTCTTTTAAGGCCAGGCTTATCGCGAGGCGCACCCGTCATTGCGCTGGGAAGCCGCCGAAGGATGGCGGCCGCGCGGCGGCGCTGCTGCCCCACTGCAGGTTAGGCGTGGCGCCGAGCGTGAAGCGCAGGGTGGCGCCGGGCTGTATGGCGCTCGCCGTCAGCCACGTTTGTGTTAGGCGACGGCCGTTGAGGGTGACCGCCTGTATGTACGGCCGGGTCGCCCCGGCCCCTTGTCCCTCGATCGTAAATAGATGCGCGCCGGGGACCGACACATGTACGCGGGGGAAGAGCGGGCCGTGCGGCGCCAGGATACCGGTCCCCGGGATGACGGGGTAGAGGCCCAGGGCCGCCCACACATACCAGGCGGACATCGTGCCCAGGTCGTCGTTGCCGGGGAGGCCGCCGGGTCCCGGATCATACAACTGGGTCATAACCCTGCGCACGACGGCCTGAGTTTTCCAGGGCGCGCCCGCCCACATATAGGCCCAGGGTGTGAGAATGCTCGGCTCGTTGCCCATCCAGGCGAACGGGGCATCCGCGCCGGTGTTCAGATAGGTGAAAAAGGCGTCCAGGCGCCGCTGCACGACCTGATCCCCGCCCATCGCTGTGACCAGATCATGCAGGTCGAAGGGGACGAGCCAGGTGTATTGCGACGCGTTGCCCTCGGTATAGAGCCAGGGACTGCTCGGAACGAAGTTGGGCCGCCACGTCCCGTCGGGCCAGCGCGGCTGGATGTACCCCGTGGCCGGATTGTAGAGGTTGCGCCAGTTCTGGGCGCGTCGCAGGAAGGTCGCGGCGGTCTCTCTCTCTCCCAGGGTCTGTGCCAGTTGGGCTACGGCGAAGTCATCCAGCGCGTACTCCAGCGTTACCGAGACCGCTCCGGGCAGACCGTGCCTATCCTCGGGTACGTAGCCCAACGCCACATAGTCGCCCAGGCCCGGTCGCTCTATATAGCCGTCGGCTCCCAGGCCCGGCTGCGTGGCGCCTGCGACCATGGCGTGCAGCGCGCTGGACGCGTCAAAGCCGCGCGCGCCGAAGGCGTAGGCGTCCGCTATATTGATGTCGGCCGAGTCGCCGACCATCTCGTTGAGGGAGCGGTTGCCGAGGAGCCACTTGGGCAGGCCGATACCCTGCCGCGCGGCGGCCAGGAGGGAGCGCGTCACGTCGCTTGCCACGCGCGGCGCGAGCAGGGCCAGGAGCTGCGTCTTGCCACGATAGCTATCCCACCCCGAGAGGTTGGTGTACGGCGTATAGCCCAGGGCGCGGTACACACGGTCGTCGCGGCCCCGATACATGCCGTCGACATCGCCAAAGACGTTGGGCTCGATGAGCGCGTGGTAGAGCGCGGTATAGAACACGGATGTCTGCGCGACAGTCCCGCCGCTCACGCTGAGGCGGCCGAGCATGTTGTTCCATTGACGCGTCGCCGCCCGGCGTACGCCCTCGAAATCCCACGTCCGGTTTTCGGCGTGAAGGTTGCGCCGCGCGCCGGCTAGGTCGACGTAGGAGATGCCGACCTTGGCCAAGACGACGGGGTCGCGGCGCGTATCGAAGCCGAGCACGAGCGCGGCGTGCGGCCCAGCTGCGGCGCGCGCGCCCGTACGCAGGGACCGGCCGTCCCAGGCCGCGATGCACCGGATGGGGCGATTGAACCGCACGTCGACGTAGACGGTGTACGAGAAGCGATTGTGGCCGCAGAAGTTGCCGCTGGTGATCCAGCCACGTATCTCGGTGAGTCCGACGGCGTGCAGGGATGCCATGCGCACGCCGTTCACACTGCCGCCTCCATCGAGGAGCAGCGTCGCGGCGGCGGTTCTAGGATACGTGAAGCGGGCCATGCCGGTGCGCGTCGTGGCCGTAAGGCGGACATCGACCCCCGACCTGAGCAACACGCGATAGTAGCCGGGGGACGCCTCCTCGTGAGCGTGGGAGAAGCCGGCCCAGGCCCAGTGGCCGCCCGTCCGCGGCGTCGGCGGCGTCAGGGGACCGGCGGAGGGGAGGAACGGCAGGTCCTGATAGGTCGAGCAACCGGGACCGCTGAGGTGCGTCAGGCTAAAGCCGCGCAGCATGTTGTCGGCGTAGGTGTAGCCGCCGGGCGCGCGATGCTGCGTGTCGGGGCTCCACTGCACCATGCCGAACGGGACGGTCGCGCCGGGAAATGTATAGCCATAACGGGCCGTCCCCACGAGCGGTTTGACATAGCGCGCCGGATCGAGGAGCGCGGAATGCGTGGGGGATGCGAGAGTGTGGGCGGTGTGACGCGTGATGCGCGGTGACGGGCGCGCCGCCACGACGGGTGCGGCGAAACTCCCCGCCATGCTCGTTACGACGAGCGCCAGCGCGATGAGCCCACGCATGGCCACGCCCATCCCATGTCCACGACTGGCTCTGGCGGCGAGGCGCGTTGGCCCCGTTAGGTCCGCGATAGCATGTGGCGCGTGATCTTGCGACTTCTGGCGCAGTACCATTATCCTCGGTCTTCCGTAGCTTTTCGGTGTAGGGGTCCTATAGAATAACGTACCCGATAGATGGCGCGGCGCCCAGGCGCTTAAAAAGCATGAGACAGTTCTTCCCTTGCCGGTAATCGGATACCTGCTAGTCTACGGGCGTAACGCTCTATGTAGCAAACAAGCCCATTTGTTACGTGATATTCTGAGCGATTGTCGCGCTGCCCAGCACATGACGCGTCAAAAGTGCTACAATGTCCAATGTCGCGTACGCGCGGCGCGCGGCGCGCGGCGCGGGGCGCGGGGCGCGCGGGAGTAACTCAGTTGGTAGAGTGACTGCCTTCCAAGCAGTACGTCGCCGGTTCGAGTCCGGTCTCCCGCTCCATTTTTTGAGTTGTCAATAGAGACTTCTTTCCCCTACACGACACGTTGATCACGACCATGCCACGAGCAACATAGGGGGAGTAGCGCCGCATGGCCGATACGATCAAGGTTGCCTTGACGCCCGCGACCATAGATACCCAGCCCGGCGTACCTGTCGAGATCGTCGTCGCGATCCACAATACCGGCCCCACGGTCGAGCAATACGATCTCGAGATCGAGGGCTTGCCGCGCGAGTGATATACGCTGCCCGACACCAGCATCGGGCTCTTCCCCAACGACCAAGAAGTCGCCCGGGTCGCCATTCGGCCGGCGCAAGAGACCGGTATGGGCGCGGGAACGCACCCGTTCACGCTGACGGTCATCGCGCGCGCCAATCCGGCCGAACGGACGCAGGCGAGCGGCACGCTGCGGGTGGCGGCGGCGGCCGCGCTCGACGCGCAGTTGCGTCCGAGCCGCGTGACCGGGCGCAGGGCGCGCTACACGGTGCAGTTACGCAACCGGGGTAACGCCGCGCTCGACGTCGACGTGGACGCCTACGACAGTGAGGAGGGCTGCGACTTTTCCTTCAAGCCCCACTGGCGCAACTGAGGCCCGGCCAGAGAGCGACGGTGGAGATGCGGGTGCGCCCGTTGCGCTCACGCCTGGTCGGGCCGGAGCACAGCTTCGACTTCCAGGTGACGGTGCAACCCAGCGTGGGGGAGGCGCGGCCGCTGCAAGGCTTGTTCATCTACAAGCCCCGCATCCGCGGCTGGCGCCCGTTCACGCGCCTCGTGTCGTTGCTGGTCGCGGCTGCGGTCGTCGTCGTCGCGGGGCCCGGCCTCGCCGCGCGATTCCTGCCCGCGGCGCAGGTCGTCAATGCTCAGGCCAACGTCTCGATGGACAACGTCAAGCTCGGAACGACGAACCCAAATGCGGTCGCGGCGACGCTGGGTAAGGGCGCCACGATGACGCATCAAGATACCGTGATCACCAAGCCGCAGTCCAACGGTTCCATCAAAGCGCGGTTGCGCCAGGGACAGGTCGTCGCGATGGAGACAAACTCTCCCGTCGTCACGTTGGCCGGAGGTGTCCATGTGGGCAGCTCGATCGCCGACCTGAAGAAGACGTTCGGCACGTCGCTCGTGGTCGTCGGCGGCGCGGTAGCCGCCAATACGCTGGTGGGTAACGGCGGCTCGTCCGGCTCGGCGGGGGCGGCGGCCGGCAGCCCGACCGTGAGTGGCGGCAGCCCCACGATCGGTGGTACGACTAGCGCCAGCCCTACCACCGGTAGTAGCGCCAGCGGGAGTTCGCCCGTTAGCGGGAGCGTCATGAGCGCTAATGCTCTCGCAGGCGGCTCGCTCGTGGTCGCCGGCACGAATACTGTGGACGGCCAGCACCCACAAACATACTTCGACCTCAACAAGGCGGGCACGAGCGTGACGGCGATCCGCATGGGCGTCTATCCCTGGATTACGCCCGACCACGGTATCTCGACAACGGTCGGCGCGATTACAACGACGACGACATGGACGCTCGCCGACGCCCCCTATTTCATCGGCAGTGCCGTGCGCATCCCCCAGGGCATTACCCTGACCATCGAGCCGGGCGCGCATGTTTACTTCACGACGACAGCAACTTGTTCGCGCCGAAGGGCGAAGTACACAACACGCACGACGCCGTCTTCGTGCGGCCCGGCGCCACGATCGCAGCCAATGGGGCCACGGTGACCTGGCTGCAACATAAGGTCCGTTTATCTTGCAGGGAACCGGCATGGTTGGCCCCAACGGGACGCTGGATCTCGGTCCCGACGTCATCGTCAAGGGCTGCGACGGCGCCTCGGGCCTGACTGTCAATGACGGTAATCTGGTCGCGGCCGGCGGCGGAAGCCATGTCGTCATGATGACGTCCTACCACGATAATAAGCAGGGCGGCAATAGCAGCGGCGACGGCGGGGTGTCCAAGTCCCGACAGGGCGATTGGCGCGGCGTCGTGATCGAGGGGACGAGCCAGGCGGTGCTGCATCGCTTGAAGATGTGGTGGGCGGGGTCAAATGGCCGGGCGGCGCTGCGCATCAAAGGCCATGCCAGCGTTGAGATGTCCCAGAGCGAGGTCGCGAAGAGCGGTGGCGACGGTATCTCCAACGGCTCGGACCAGCCCGTGACGATCACCAACTCCTTGATCCACTACAACGCGGGCTATGGCCTCAACTTCGGCGGCGCTCCCGACGCCAGGAACACGACGGCGCTGGGGACCAACAAGATGACGGGCAATAGCAAAGGACAGTACGCTCTCGACGACAATCCGCTCTCCGTGTCGCCGCCAGTCTCGGCGACGGCGCCCGCTCAATCGTCGCTGACGCCGGGCACGAGTACGGTAACCCCGACAGTGGTCGCGAGTGCGACCCCGACTGTTTCTACCGGTTCAGTGACGCCAGTCGCGAGTGAAATGTCGACGGCAGCCGCGAGTGCGACGTCGACAGCAGCCGCGAGTGCAACGCCAACCATGAGCGCTGCGGATACGGCGACGCCAGCCGCCACGACGACCGCGACGCCGGGTGTGAGCGATACGCCGACAGCTGGCCCAAACGCGACGAACGCCCTATCGCCTACCGCGACTGGTAGCGCTCAGTGAACGCAGGCTAGCTTCTGGAGTGGTGGCGCGATGCGTAGAGGGCGCCGCGGGGTGAGGTATGGAAATGGTCGTGCGGCGTGTGGTCGTTGGCACGGAGGAGGCAGTCACGCAGACCCATAACGCCAGTGATGCGAGTGCTATGCTATTCAGGTCTTTGATGCCAAGAAGAAGGAAATGGAACCATGCTTGATCTAATTCCGAAGCTGCGGCGCCACTTCGACGCCTGATTGTATCTTTGGACAGTGGCTTACAGTACATTGAATTGAAGCACTGGCTGATTGGCAATCAGAAGGGAACATATTATGGTCCTGAATGGTATGCCAAGGATAGAGAGAATGGCATCATTGGTGATGTAACCAAGTTAGCCGTTCTCAATCAACCTGAAAACTCCTGGCTACTCTTGTTGCTAACCGGCAATCCTAAGCAGGAACAGTGGATGAAGGCTATTGACGCTTTCAACAGCAAGTACGCTCCTAAGAAATTGCTACCTCTCAGTGACCCTACCGCTTTCCCTGACAGTTATTTTATCGGGCTTCTTGGAGTTGCCTTCAATTAATCAGAACTCCTGCCTTGCTATTCTCCCTGTACCTTTCCTTCCGCTGATACGGCATTGACTGCGGTATATACTCCTGCCCTGTCTTCAGGCAAAGAGTGATCCGCATCTGCAAGTGCTAGTAGCGTGTCAAGGCTGCAATGAGCGGTTGGCGCGTCTCTACTGGGAGCGCCGCGGTCCCCGCGGCACACGGTCGGGGCCACGCCGCTTGGGATGGGCGACACGCGCGCCCGCGACGGCCAGCCGCGGGGACCGCGGCGCTCCCAGTGGGAACGTATACCGTCCATTCCAGCCGTGACGCACTAGTAGTGCAAGACGGCATGAGACTGCCATTCCATCTGGCATACTGGACATGGACAGCGGTCTGGCAGGAACAACCATAATGGAAGGCGCGCGCGTGGATAACCCAACGGACATGCCGCCGGCAGAGCCGGGGGCTGAGGACGACACGGAGATCACGCTGCAGGGAACCGAGTTGGTGCTGTGCACGCGGCTGGGCCTCGCGGCGGTTCCCGCGCTACAGGGGCTGGTCGTGCCGGATCGGCGCCGGCCGCACCTCTACCGCGCGCGCCCGACCGACCTCGCCGCGATTTCGTCCGTCATCAAAGAGCGTCACCCCGTCTACTTGACGTTCGACCCGGCCCCGCCCCTGGGCGTCGAGCCGCGGCTCACCGTGTCGCCGCGCCCCTATCAAGTTGAGGCGCTGGACGCCTGGGAGGCGGCCGGACGGCGCGGCGTGGTCGTGCTGCCTACGGGCGCGGGCAAGACGCTAGTGGGGGCGCTGGCGATCGCGCGCGCGGGCACGCGCGCCCTCGCGCTGGTCCCGACGATCGTCTTATGCGAGCAGTGGTTGGGCGCGTTGGTCAGTCTGCTCGGCCTCCCCGCCACGGCGGTCGGCATGGTGGGAGGCGGGCGGCGTGAGTGGGATCGTCCGGTGGTCGTGGCGACCTACGATGGGGCGGCGCGCGCCCTAGCGCATATCTCCTCTTTCGGGCTGCTCATCGCCGATGAAGTCCACCACCTCCCGGCCGACACCTACCGCGCGATCGCCGAGGCGGCGGTGGCGCCGTTCCGGCTGGGCTTGTCGGCTACCCTTGCGCGCAGCGACGGGCGGGAGCGCGATCTGGACGCGCTGCTCGGCGATGTCGTCTACACGGCGCGCCCCGAGCCGCTATCGCAGGAGGGCTACCTGGCGCCCTTCGAGGTGGTACGGCTGACCGTCGAGCTTGGCGCGGACGACCGCGCGGCTTACGACCGCGACATGGCTGTGTTCCAGGACTACCGCCAGCGCACGGGCCGGCGCGGCGAGCCCGCGCTGTTCGCCCTGGAGCGCATCCGCCGTCGCTCCGTCGTCGATCGCGCTGCCCGCGCGGCCCTGCTCGCCTATGGGCGCGCGCGGACGCTGGCGCTGACCAGCCAGGCCAAGATCGACGCGCTGGAGCCCCTGCTCGAGCGGCACGCCGGCGAGCGTTGCATCGTCTTCGCGGAGCACGTCGCGGCGGTCGAGGCCGTCGGGCGCGCCTACTTGGTGCCCACGATCACGGGGCAGACGCCGGCGGCCGAGCGCGCGGCGCTCACGGCGGACTTCCGGGCGGGGCGGCTCACCAAGATCGCGACCTCGCGGGTGTGGAACGAGGGTGTGGATGTGCCCGAGGCGGCGGTGGCCATCGTGATCGCGGGGACGGGCATGGAGCGCGACGCGGTGCAGCGCCTGGGCCGTGTCTTGCGGCCCGGACCCGATAAGAAGGCCGTCCTCTATGAAGTGGTCACGCGCGACACGGCCGACGAAGGCATCGCGGCGCGCCGTCGGCTGCGGCCCGCGCCCGACAACGGGGACGGCGCGCAGCCGCGGAAGGCGATCCTGCCCGCGCATCTTCGGCCGCGCGGGGAGGAGTCGTAACGGTGCTCGTGTTCCGTCTGGCCGATGTGCCGCGGACGGCGCGCCGACTCACGCCGCCCGTTCCGCTCATGCCTGAGGTTGTCGCGCCCAGGGTCTGTGAAAAGTCGGCGCCTCCCACTGGGAGCGCGGACGTCTCGTCCGCCCCGACATCCGCGGGCGTGGGCCCGCCATCCCCGCAGGGCCGGCGCGTCCCCTCCCGTCACGCGCTCATCTCACCGGCCACCGGGGCGGACGAGACGTCCGCGCTCCCAGAGCCGACGGGGGCGGGCGAGACGCCTGCGGTCCCAGGACTTTTCACAGACCCTGTTGTCGCGCCAGACGAAGATGGCGCGACGCCTGATACGCTGGTGCACTGGACATTGCGTCCCACGCTGCTGAAGGCCGGTAGCGCGCCCATGCGGGCTCACATCGCGCAAGTCATCGCGCTCTATGCGGGGATGGAAGGGCGGCCGCGCGCGGCCGTGGAGGCGCTGACGCCGCGCATCGAAGACCTGCTCGAAGACTACCGGCTGGCGCGCTGCATAGCGCGCACGGTCGAGAGCATAGGCTATCATTTTGTTTCGCCGCCGCGCGCACTGGCGCTGGAACCGGCCGCGCTGCGCGCCCTATGCTACCAGCGCGCGCAAGAGCGTCACGCGGGCTACGTGCCTCGCGCCCGCCGCGCCGCGTTCCTGGCCGATCTCGCCGCCGAGTTGGGAGCGACGCCGCAGGAGGTAGAGGCGGACCTGTGGGCCGACCGTCCGGGCGCCGCGCTGCTGCGCGCGGGACCCGCGCCCGCACCTGTATCGAAGGACACCCCCGACACAGCGCCGACGGTGGAGTCGCTGACCCCGGCCAGCGTGACCGCGGGGTACAACGCGGCCGTGGTGTCGACGATCCTGGCCGCGTCGTCCTGGGTAACATTGGCGCTGCCCGCGACGGAGACGGACGCGCTCAAAGACCTGTACCGCTACGCCAAAGGCCGTTACGTCGGGATCGACGTAGCACTCCGCGCATCCACACCCGAAGGGGAGGGCGATCAACTCCTGCTCACGCTATATGGCCCCGGCAGCCGGGCCTTGGTGCGTGGCCGACGGGTGCGTGACACCGGCGATCGGCCTGTCGCACGCACTACGCCTGAGGGTGACGCGGCCGGTATGCTTGCCGGCGCGAGCGATACAAGCCTAACATCCGGCGGGGGCGCGGAGCCGCCCGATGATAGCGCGCGCGGCGAACTCTCCGTGCCGGCGCCGGGAGGGGCTCCGGTCGCGGCGGCCGTGGCGCGTCTCGCACGGCGCTACCCCGGCGCCGTGCGAGAGGGCTGGACGCGTTTGCTGGGGCCAGACCACCGCCTGTTCCATGTGCCGCTGGACGCGGCGGCGCTGGCCGCGTTGTCCGGCGCGGTAGATGACCTCGCGGAGGGGGACGATGGGGGTGTCATTCAGTATGACAGCGGCGTCGAAGCCGGCGTCGCGCGCGCCTTTCTCGCCGCCGAAGCGGGTGGCCGCCTGGGCGTCGCGCGGGGCTGGACCATGGAACGCGAGCCGCGCGCGGTCATCGCCGGCGACGCCGTCTTCCTGCCCGATTTCTCCTTCCGGCGCGGCGCCGTGGAGGTACTCTGCGAGGTGATCGGGTTCTACACCGATGACTACCTGACGCGCAAGCAGCGCAAGCTGGCCCACCTGCGCGGGCGAATCTCGCTGCTCCTCGTGGTGGACCGTGAACGCGAGCCACTGTTCGCCGCCAGCGGTTTCCCGATCGTGACCTATCAGGCGGGGCGTCAGATCAGCGTGACCGACGTGGTACAGGCGCTGGACGCTTTTTTCGACCCGTTCGAGCGCCGCCGCGCGCGGGCGGTCCGCGATCTGGCGGCGTTGTGCGCTGTAGAAGGGCCGCCGCTTAATGAGGAGGAGATGTGCGACGCGATCGGATGCGCGGGCCGCACCGAGCTAGCGACCGTGTGGTCCGACCTCGTCGCGGCTACGAAGGCGCGGCCCTCACCCCCGCCCCATGCGGATTGGGCTCTCGGCTCCGCGGAGCCGCGCCCCAGAGGGGACCCCGAACCGGCTCTCCCGTGCGCGGGAGAGGGGAGCAGCCCGTCGACGAGCGGCTCCGCCGCCACCGACATCGAGCCCCGAGCTATGGCGCGGCGCTACGTGCCTGGGTACGGCTTGGTCTCCGCCGCTGTACTCACTGAGGCGCACGCGGCATTCACACAGCTACTCGACGAGGCGGGCGGGAGTGTGCCGCTGGACGAGGCGCTTGCATGGTGTGAGCAGGCCGGGCTGGCGAGGCCGGACGACGCGCTCATCGCGGAACTGGGCGGGATCGTGGTGCGCGCCGGCCTGTTCGGGGAGGCGCGGGTCTACCGTCCCGGCGCCGAGGCGGAGGACGCCACCAGCGCCGCGCTAGCCGTCGCGCCGTCCGGACGCGGTCGCCGACGCCGCACTTGAGGGGGCGCGACACCCTCGACCATTTGCCTCAACACAAAAAATCACGCGTTGTTGTCCCAGAGGAGTTAGTATAGGCCTGTCGCTAAGATATGATGGACATTGGTATGCAAGGAGATAGGACTATGAATCAGTTGACGATCGCGCTGCTGCAGATGATCGCCGCGGACGATGTAGAGGCGGCTCGCATCAAGGGCGAGACCTTTTGTCGGCGCGCCCGCGACATGGGGGCGGACATCGCCCTTTTCCCTGAGATGTGGAGCATTGGCTATCGGTTCTACGTGCCGTGGGACCAGCTAACACGGGCCGACGAGGTGTGGCGAGCGCCGGAATTGTGGACGGCGGAGGACGCCGCTCGGCCCTTCCCCCAGGAGGCCGTCGCGCGCTGGCAAGCCCAGGCCATTGGGCAAGATGACCCTTTTATTCTCCACTTCCGCCGGCTCGCCAGAGAGCTACATATGGCTATCGCCATCACCTACCTCGAGAGATGGGTTGGGGCGCCGCGCAACACGGTGTCTCTCATCGACCGGCACGGTGAGATCGTGATGACGTATGCCAAGGTCCACACATGCGTTTTCAGCGTCGAGTGTGCCCTCACACCCGGCGATGATTTCCATGTTTGCACGCTCGATACGGTCCACGGCCCCGTCAAAGCGGGCGCGATGATCTGCTACGACCGCGAGTTCCCCGAGAGTGCCCGCATCCTGATGCTTAAAGGGGCCGAGATTATCCTGACGCCGAACGCCTGCGCGTTGGAGACAAATCGTCTCGGCCAGTTCCGTGCTCGGGCGTATGAGAATATGGTCGGCGTGGCGATGGCCAACTACGCCGGTCCTGGTGGGGAAGGGCATTCCGTGGCGTACGATCCTATCGGCTTCACCGCCGACGGCCACTCGCGAGACACCCTTGTCGTTGAGGCCGGCGCGAGTGAGGGAGTGTACCTCGCCCCGTTTGACCTCGACACACTCCGGGCTTACCGTGCCCGCGAAACGTGGGGTAGTGCGTTCCGGCAGCCGCAGCGATACACTATCCTGACGCACCCTCATGTGGAAGAGCCTTTCGTCCGCGTCAATAGCATCGGAGAACGGTACGATCGAACGACAAGGTAGAAGCGCCATGCCCTTAACGAGATCAGTGAGGAGAGTGAGATTGTGCCGCAAGCAGACACGGAGTGTGTGATTTGCGCCCGGCTCCGCGATGGGAGGCCACAAAACGGGTCGGTGGGCGGCTACGTGTATGACGACGAGCACTGGTACGCCTACCATGCCCCCGTGCAGAGCGCGACGTTAGGCCAGTTGTTCCTCATCTCGAAGCGCCATTTCCTCGATTTCGCGGAGATGACCCCCACCGAGGCGGCGAGCTACGGCCTCGTGTTGCGCACGCTGTACGCCGCCCTGAAGCAGGTGGTTCGGGCGGAGCGCGTGTACGCCCACGTCGGCCTGGAGGGCGTTGCCCATTTCCATGTGTGGTTGATCCCGCGCGGCGCCGATGCGGTGGAACGCGGCTGGGCCTTCATCACCAAGGACCGCTCGTGCACGGGGGCGGACGCGCGCGTGGTGGTGGACCGGCTCCGCGCCGCGCTGAATGGTCAGGGGGCCGAGGATGATGAACGATAGGACCGTCGAGCAGCGGTTGCGTCTGTGGGCCGACGAGTTGCGCGCGATTGCCAACGAGGGGTTGCACTGGTCCGCGGACAATCCCTACAACGCGCGGCGCTTCCAGCGCATCCTGCGCATCGCCGCTGAGTTGTTCGTGACGCAGGATACGCGCGCCGTCGACGACATTGAGCGCCTGTATCACGCCGACGTCGGCCACGTCGCGCCCTATCCCGTCGGCGATGCCGCTGTCTTCGATGAAGCCGGCCGCATCCTGCTCATCCGCCGCCGGGACAATGGTCTGTGGGCTATGCCCGGCGGCGCTTTCGAGGTCGGGGAAACGCCGGCTGAAGGAGCATGCCGGGAAGCGTGGGAGGAGACGGGCGTGGAGGTAGAGCCGGTGGCCCTGAGCGGTGTCTATGACTCCCGCTTGTGCGGTAGCCTCACACCGGACCATCTCTATATGTTCGTGTATCTGTGCCGCCCGCCCGTCCCCGGGCAACGTCCACAGATCAGCAATGAAACGATGGATGCCGGCTGGTTCGACCAGCCGCGGTTGGCGGCCCTTGAGATCGACCCCGGCCATATCCAACGTATCGTCGATGCGTTCGGACGATGGCGCGGCGAGATACGGGAGGCTATCTTCGACGCGATGACGCCCAAAAACGGTTAGACAACGCGCGTGATAGGGACCTTGAGGGCAGGTCACGCGTATCGGACCCTTAAGCGGCCTTCTCGATCCGGTTGAGAACCGGTACAATCGCGACGTTGTATAGTAGTGAGGAGAGAATCGAGGCTGAAGATGGAGCGTTCGGGGCCAACAGCCATGGGTCGCAGGCGGGGACAAGCCCTCGCCGCGCGCCGTCCAACGGGCGGTAAGGCGACCGGCCTGAGCCGCCGGCGCTTGGTGGCGCTGGCTTTGCTGGTTGCGGGCGCGGCCAGTCTTTTGGCTCTCCGCGCGGCTCTAACCTCCGGCCCGCGCACGACGGCCTTGAGCGGCCCCGTGGCGGGCGGCGCGGCATCGATGGGTCTCGATCCACAGACGCATCGCGCCTTCATTCTTACAGGTGAAGCCGGGCCGGGCCAACTCCCACCCCACGGCGCGCCAACCTACCTCGATGTCCTGGATACAACAACGGGCGCGCTCGTGCGCGCGGTCCCGTTGGGTCCGGCGCCCTTCGGTGTGGTGGTTGACACGCGGACCGCGCGTGTGTTTGTGGCCGACCTGCTGGATGGGACCATACGGCTGTTCGATGCTCGCACTGGCGCGGCGCGCGGCGCCGTATCCCTCAGCCCGCTGGCCGCCAATGCCATCGCTCTTGATTCCCACACCGACCGCGTCTTCGTCGCGTCTACGCTCTCCAATGCCGTGGTCACGCTGGACGCGCGTTCGGGCAGGCTGCTGCGCACGGTCCGCGGCGCCGGTGACGTCCTGACGGTGGACGCGCGGACGGGGCGCGTGTTCGCTTTCATCGCCAACAACGGCGGCGCGACGAACCCAGTGGCCGTGCTTGATGCGCGCAGCGGCGCGCTGCTGTGCACCGTCGCACTGAGTCAGCCGCCGCAACAGGTGATCCCCTTGCCCGGCGCCGGGCAGGTGGCCGTCGCTGGCTACACGGCCATCATGCTCCTCGACGGGCGGACCGGCCGGGTGCGGCGTACGCTCCCGCTGCCCTTCGGGCCACAGATCGTGGGCGAAACCTCTGGCCGCATCCTGCTCACCAGCGGCCAATACCTCGCCCTCCTCGACGAGCGGACCGGGCGTCTCGTGCGCACGCTTACTCTGGGGCTGTACGCGGCCCCGCCGCTTCTGGACCCACAGCATGGGCATATCATCGCGGCGAGCGGCTCGCTGGGGGCAGGGCGCCTGTGGGTGCTTGACGCGCGCAGCGGCGTTACCATCCAAACCACCATGGCCGCTCCAAACCCGGTCGACATGGCGCTCGCGGCGCATGACCAACGGGTTCTCATCGCGAGCAGGGGCGCGACCGATCAACGAGGTATACCTATCGGCCCGGGCAGTCTGATGGTGTTGGATGCCCGTGATGGGCGGCTCGTGCGCACGATCGCGCTCAACCCGCGCCCCGCCGCCTTGCTCATCGACGCAGCGACAGGCCATGTCTTCGTGATCCTGGGCGGCGATGCGGCGCCGCCATCCGATACGTGGGGCTGGATCCCATCCGCCCTCCGGCGGCGGATACCTTTCGTTCCCCCGCCGCCGTCATCATCCTTCTACATCAACCCAAGTAGCGTGCGTATGCTGACCGCGCTGCCTTGACACGCCCACGACTACAGCCGCGGATGATCGCTTCCAGGCAGCCCGATGAGGATCACTACTGGCGCGGCCGCACACAACCACATCGCCGACGGCAGACCCCAGTGCGCCGCGGTGACGCCAAGGAGCAGCGGGAAGGCGCCGCCTATCAAGCCGGCGACGTTGGACACGGCCAGCGCCACGTTGCTGTCGTCATGGAGCTCACTGTAGAGGCGGCCCTGGGGAATGGCATACCAACCGGCATGGAGGAGACCAATAATGCCCAGGAGCGCCAGTTTCAGCGGCAGCGCTGGGACGAGCAAGAAAGCTGGGTAGGCAACGATCATCGCCAGACCGCTGATCCGCAGATACGTCAATCCCGACATGCGGTTAAGCAGAGGGACGAGCAGCGCGTCACCGGCCAAGCCAGCGAGGGTCCATAGCACCACAGCGAATGCGGCGCCGCTCACATGAACGTGGACGACGTCGACAAAGTAGAGCGCAAGGAAACCCGCGAAGACATCTCCGAGCAGGTCAGTCAGCTCCAAGAGGACGAGCCAGCGGATGACCTCGCGATGCCGCAACGCCGCACAGGCCGAGCGCACAGAGGCCCGGAATGTGGCGTGCCCCTGCGTTGGAACCGCGCGATTGAAGCGGGAACGGAAGGCGAGGGGCACGCTGACGATCGCGCACGCCAGGAATAGAGGCCGCCACCCCAAGCCGGCCTTTATCGCGCCGGCGAGCAGGAGCGGGCCAACAACGACGCCCACCGATCCAGCGAGTACCCACCGCGCCATGTTCGTTTCATGGCGGGCGGGGTCCGTGTCCATGAGTGTCGCCTGAGTGAGGCTGACAAAGGCTCCGGAGGCGGGGTACAGCAGCACGAAGGCGATGAGCAAGAAACCGACGTTTCCGGCGGCCGCGCACAGGACCAGCGCCACGGCGAACGCGGCGCCGCCAACCGCGATGATAGCCGGGCGTCGACCAGAGCCGCTGGCGAGAGCCAAGACGGGCTCGAGAACGTCGGCCACCAGGCTCGGAAGTGTCAGTAGAAGCCCGATAGACGCATAGCTGAGGCCCAGTTCAGCGCGAATCGACGGCCATGCCGCCTCACGCACCCCAAACACCACCTCATCGATGAACTCGATGGTCAAGAAGAGTGCGAGTGGAGCAACCAACCAGCGCGGTAGCCGGAAGCAAGGTCAATTGGGAGCGTGTGGTATCATGCCGAGATTTTACCGGCATCAAAGCTGAAAGTCAAACAGGCGGGTACACCGTATACCCGTGACACAATGTAGCTGGTTACCCTGGTGTCGGGTCCTCGGTAGGCGTGGGGGGCGTGGTCGTGGGCGCGATAGTCTCCGTCGGGGTCGGGGTTGTCCCGACGGTGGGGGTGATAGTTATGGTCGGGGTGGGGTCCACGGTGGCTCGCGGCGTGGCGCTGGCGGCGGGCAACGCGGTCGGCGTGAGCGTGGGCGTGCTGGTGGCCGCAGCGGTCGCGGTCGCGGTCGGGATAGCTGTTTTCGTGGCGCTTGGCGTCGCGATCGCGGTGGCGGTGGCGGTGGCGGTGGCGGTCGCCGGCGCGTTAGTGGGTTTCGCGACGGGCGTGGTCGTTGGTGTTGGCGCTGAGGGCATTGTCGCGGTCGACGCCGGAAGCGTCGGGATCGCCGTCCCGGGCGTGGCCGCTAGAGCCGTCGGGCTCACGCCGATGGTAGGTGTGGGGCCGGCGGGGGTCGAGCGGGCATTGGAGTTGGCGTTGACGGCGATGAGGGAACTGATCACGCCGCTCAGGGCGAACGCGGTCGGCGCGATGAGGTCTTTGGCCTCGAGCTGCTGGTTTCTCCTCGTGACGAGCCAGATGATGATGCTGACTAGCCCGATCAGGCAAATGATCGCGAACAATAAGGCGGCCAGGGCGGTGTCCCGCATCGTCGGTTAGATCTCCATCTTTTAGTGGGCGTGCGCGCGCCGCTGGCCCCCCTCGCGCTCACGATACTGGTCCAGCGGACCGGGCATGTCGCGCTCCGCCTCGTCTTCCAGCCGTTTCTCGTTGCGGCGCAGGTAGACGAAGCCAGCAATGATCAGCAGCGCCGCCACCACCACGAAGGCGATGCCCACGGGGCCAGTGAGTCGGTGGACGTTGTCGCCGAGGAGGTAGCCGCCTATACCATAGAGTATAGCCCACAGGGCGCCGCCCGCCACGTTGAAGATGAGGAAACGCCCCCAGGGCATGCGGTTGGTCCCAGCCAGGAAGGCGGCCCAGGCGCGCAACACCGCGACGAAGCGTCCGAAGAAGACGACCTTTCCACCGTGCTTCTTGAACAGATACTGCCCGAGCTTGAGCTTGCGTTCGTCCAGGCGTATATATTTGCCGTAGCGCCGCAGTAGGCGATACCCGCCCTCGCGTCCAACCCAGAAGCCGATATTATCGCCGAGTATAGCGCCCGCGGCGGCGGCGGCGATAACGAACGGGATCGCGAGATGGTGCGTCGTACCGGCATAAATGGCGGCGGCCAGCAGCATCGTTTCGCCGGGGAAGGGGATGCCGGTGCTTTCGATAGCGACGAAGACGAGCACGGCCCAGTAGCCGTACGTCGAGAGCAGGTGTGAGAGGTCGCTCGTGGCGAAATGGAGCATGACGGTGTTAAGCCTCCGTGGTCGTTGTAGGGGAAGGAAGATGACAACAGGCACAGTCTAAGCAAGATGTATGCCCGCACCGTAGCGCCGTACTCCAAAGGCAGTCGTTAAACTGTTGTGGCCTGGAGGGGCAGAACAGTTGTGCTGTCCAGTTATTGTGTCTATGGAGAGCGATGAGTTGGAAGATTGTGACGCTTCAATATCTGTCGTAACTCGACAAGGTGTCGCCTGTTCAAGCGGAGAAGATCACTCGTATACGCGGCAGAGTCTGTGAGAGCCGTCCATGTGCCATCTGGCTCCTCGCGAAAATGCGTAACGAAATCGTCCCGGCATAGGTCGACGAGTTGGATGCCTCTGGCGCGTAATTCCGTCGGCGGCCAGTGGCCCCATTTAGTCCGATTGCACGGGTGGCAAGCGTAGTACAGATTGTAGAAGTCGTTTTCCTCGCGCGGGAACAGGGATTTGGGGCGGAAGTGATCGAGCTCGAAGTTGCTATCCCCGCCCGCCCATAGTTCGTGCAGGAGGCAGTACGCACACTGCTCCCGGAAATCGGCGCGGACATAGGGGCGATAAGCTTGGTAGCCGCCGGTTACCACGGGCGCCGGCGTGGTGCGACGGAAATAGGGCACTGCGCGCTACCCGACACCTTCGCGCTGCCCGGTTATGTCGCGCACATGATCCATAATCGTTTGGTACAGCGGGCCATCCAGTTGATCGAGTTGGTTGTTGAGCCTGTTCAACTCCTCCGCCTCTGTCGCGGTGAGTCCGATTGCGTACTTGCGGTCGACCAGGTTGTGGTGGCGTTGCACGAGAGCAGCCCACCGCGATTCTTCAGACGTAGCACTATTGGGCATCCTGCACCATCTTCCAACTCTCGGCTCGACGATTCCTAAGGCATCTCCTACAATCACATTCTACCAAAATAGGTTGGTGGGAGTGGTTGGGGCGCGAGCAGCCCCTTGGGTAGGAGTGGGGCGAGTGTGCCGCCTCGCGTGCGGCCCCAACCCAGTGGGTAGCCGCGCCAGGTGGCCAGGACGATTCCTTGCTCGCCGTGGGGGGATGGGTCGGCGAGCGGCTGCCCGGCCAGGAACGCCGCGGCGTCGGGATCGTCGAGATGGCGGGCGGACGCGACGGCGGCGGGACGCAGCGCCATGGCGAGTCCATGGGCGGGACGCCAGGTGTGGCCGCGTCGCTCGGCGACACTAATACCCGGCGCGAAGGCCGCCGGCAGTAGGTCCGCCGGCAGGCCGCCTGGCGCGAGGAAGGCGCGGTCCCCGCGCACGACGATCTCGCGCGCCGCCCACGCGGCTGGCGCCACCCGCGCGACGAGCGCGTGCACGCCCGCGATGTCCGCCTCGTCCATCGGCCCCTTATGGCCAGGCACGCGCGCTTTCTCCCGGCGGCGCGTGACTGAAGTAACCGGCGCTTCGTCGGCGACACGGATGCGGGCGACGAAGTGGCCGGCGCCGGTCGCGCGGTGCGGCCATAGACGGGCGCAATGTGCGAGGTCGGGATGGCTCAGGGCGTCGGGGAGCAGGTCGGGGCGGCCGGGCGAGGCGTGCGGCACATAGGCCAGGGCGTCGTCGAGGCTGTCGCCCGGGTGGGCGGTGAGGTAGGCGGCAATAACCCCTTCGTTCTCGGTTGGGTTGAAGGTGCAGGTCGAGTAGACGACGCGGCCGCCCGCACGCGCCAGGCGCCGCGCCGCCTCCAGTAGGGGCTGCTGGCGCGCGGCGCAGCCGCGTACATGCGCGGGCGACCAGTCGGCGGCGGCGCGCTCGTGACGCGCGAACATCGCCTCGCCCGAGCACGGCGCGTCGACCAGCACACCGTCGAACTGCCTCGGCGCCGACGATGCCAGCGCGTCTGGCGTTAGGGAGAGCGTGGCGCCGTTGGCGGCGCCCCAGCGCTCCAGCGCCCAGGCCAACGCGCGCGCGCGGCCCGCGTCCACATCGTTGGCGACGAGCAGGCCGGCCGCGCCCAGGCGGTCGGCGATGGCGGTCGACTTACCGCCCGGCGCGGCGCACAGATCGAGCACGCGCTCACCGGGCCACGGGTCGAGCACGGCGACGGCGGCGAGCGCGGCGGGGTCTTGCGCGTAGAGCGCCCCGATGCGCGCCAACCGTCCCGCCGCCAGCCGCGCGGCCTCGTCCGCTGGGGGCAGGAGCGCCCCCGGCCACCAGGGGACCACGGGCCACTCTCCCGTCACGTTGTCGAGGGCGGCGCGAAGCGCGATGAGGCCGCCTCTGAGACCGTTGGCGCGGATGGCCAGGCGCGGCGGTCGCGCGCAGGCGTCGAGGAAGGCGGCCGCCTCGTCGCCGAGCCAATCCAACGCCGCGGCCGCGAAGTCCGGCGGCAAGGTTGGGACGCTGGCCGAGGGGCTCGACCGACGCTTTTCATGCTTACGGTGGGACGGGCGCGGCTTCACCGGCGCTGCCTACGTTTCCAGGGACGCGCCATTTTGTCGCGTCTACTGGGAGCGCCGGCTTCCAGTCGGCAGGTCGTCGTGGGCGAGCGGTTCGTCGTCAATAGACGCTGTGGCGGCGACCGTGTGCCGGCTGGAAGCCGGCGCTCCCAGTAGAGACGCTGGCCGCCGTACGACCGGCGCTCCCAGTAGAGACGCTGGCCGCGCGACAAAGTGGCGCGCACCCTATGCTTCCAGCGCGCGCAGCTCGGCGTCCACCTCGTCCAGTTCGGGCAGGTTGCCGAGGTAGGACGCGGCCTGCAAGGTGAACAGGTGGGCGTAGCGGCCGTCGAGCGCCATCAGTTCGTCGTGCGTGCCCTGCTCGATCAACTCGCCGTTCTCCAGCATGATGATGCGGTCGGCCAGGCGCACCGTCGAGAAGCGGTGCGAGATGAAGACCGTGGTGTGACCGCGCGCGAGCGCGCGCAGTCGCTGGAACAACTCGAACTCGGCCTGGGCGTCGAGCGCGGCGGTCGGCTCGTCCAGGATCAGGATCGGCGCGTCGCGCATAAAGGCGCGCGCCATGGCAACCTTCTGCCACTCGCCGCCGGAGAGGTTGACGCCCTCTTCGAACCACTTGCCGAGCTGCGTATCGTAGCCCTCGGGCAGCCGCTCGATCACCGGCGCCACGCCGCTCCGCTCGGCCGCCGTGGCCACGGCGGCCTGGTCGTCCATCAGGTCGACGCGGGCCACGCCGATGTTCTCACGCGCCGTCGATTGATACGTGACATAATCTTGCAACATCACGCCGATGCTGTGACGGATCTCGCTAGGGTCGTAGTCACGGATGTCGTGGCCGTCGATGAGCACGCGGCCGGCAGTGGGGTCATACAGCCGGCACAGCAGCTTGAAGAGGGTCGTCTTGCCGGCGCCGTTGCGGCCTACGATGGCCACGGTCTCGCCGGGCTTGATGGTGAAGCTGACGTCTTTGAGCACGGTGCGGTCGGAGCCCTCGTAGCCGAACGTCACCCCTTCGAACGCGATGTCGCCGCGCACGGGTCGCGGCACGGGGATGGGATGCGCCGGGGCGACCACACGCGGCTTGACGTCGAGCAACTCGTAGAGCGAGCCCAGGTAGGCGTTGCTCTCGTAGAGCGAGCTGAGCCCGCTCAGGATACTCTGGAAAGAGTTCTGCACCGAGGATGACGCCTGCGTGAAGAAGGTGAGTTGGCCCAGGTTGAAGACGCCGGCGACGGTCTGGATGGCCACGAAGAGGTAGGTGCCTGACGAGGCCAGCGTGGTGAGCACGCCCCAGGCGTAGCCGGCCAGGTAGCGGCGCGTGATGAGGCCGCGTTGCTCGTCGTAGTAGCCCTGTCCGAGGCGGCGGAACTGGTCGATAAAGTAGCGGCTGACCGTGAACATCTTGACCTCTTTGGCGTAGGTGTCGGTGGTCAGGAGGGTCAGCAGATAGGCCATGCGGCGGCGGATCGGCGAGTTGCGCCGCGCGATGGCGTAGCCCCACCAGCCGTAGCGCGAGTCGGAGATGAACGAGGGAATCGGGGCCACCAGGGCGATGACGGCGAGCCAGGGGCTGACTTTGAGCAGCGCGAAGACGAAGCCAAGGAAGGTGATGAGCGTACGTACGAGCCCGAAGGTGTTCGACACCATCGTGACGGGACGCGACGTGGCCTCGCGTTGGGCCTGCTGCAGGACGTCGTACGACGAGGCGTCCTCGAAGAAGGCGAGATCGAGCTTGGAGGCGCGCTCCATGATGAGCAGTTGGACGCTCTGCCCGACGCGCTCTTGCAAGAGCTGCTGGCTGATATTGCTGAACGTCTGCAGCAGCGCGCTGAACGCCGAGATCAGCAGTTGCAGCGCGGCCAGCGCGACAACTACGCCCAGCGTGCCGGCGATCGGCAGGCGTAGCGGACCCCAGGGCAGGGGCACGGCCAGTTGGGCGTTGTCGGCGCGGCCCGTGCTGTGCAGGAGGTAGCCGTGCACGACGGCGTTGACAAGGAGTTGGGTCGTGAACGCCTGCGCGATCGGCACGACGCCGGCCAGCACCGTGGCCAGCGCCAGGATGATGGTCAGGGCGCGGCTGGCGCCCCAGACGAGTCCGAGCACGCGGGGCAAGCCGACGAGCGTACCGCGTACGGCGTTGACGGTGGTATGTACGCGGCGGCGCGTGGCCGTGATAGTGGCGCGCAGGCGCGCGCGCGGTCCGCGCGGCGCATCGGGAGCTGGGCCGTCGCCCGCTGGCGATTGGTGCGGCTGGCGCGCCTTAGAAGGTGGACGATATCCGTGGTAGTGGTCGAATGACATGTATGTGTTGCGATGGTCCTTGATCGTAAGTCGTGGTGGGAAAACAGTGTGGGCATTGGATGACCCACCTAAGGGTAGCAAAGAAAGGGTAGCGTCCGGTACCGGCAAAAAGGCTAGGCCAGTAACCGCTAATCCCCCGGATATGAAAACGGCACATTAATGCGGCCGAGCCAGCCCAGGACGCGCGCCGTCGCGCAGGCGCGCTCCCAGGCCCGCCAGGCGTGATCCAAAGCGGGCTGGCGCGATAGTTCACGCTCGAAGGCCCAGGGCGCGCGCGGGCCGTACAGGAGGGTTTCGACACGCGCACGCAGCAGGTCGGGCGTGATCGAGGTCGCGAAGTCGCGCGCGTCGTCGAGGCGCAGGCGCGAGTGGATCATGGGCACGCGCACGTAGCGCTCTTGCACGGCGACCGTGACGCCGCAGCGCGCCGCGACCTCGGCGGGGAGGAGCACCTGCCCGCTCAGGCGATCGAGGTAGAGCCCCGTGGTCGGCGCGCCCAGGGCCGCGTTGACCAGAGAGATGAGATCAATTCGTTGTTGCATCCTAATCCATCCGCCGTGATCGGTCTACGCCGTCTATCCGCTGGACGTACGACGAATTCGCGTCCCCACGCCGGTGTGGGGGTCGCCTAGGTACTATACATCTTTTCGCCCGCCGCATGACCGAACGTATCCCCACACGCCTCCGCTCTAGTTAGTGTACTATGTTAGTGTACGATGGACGATAAAGACCGCGCCATTCTCGATATCCTGCAGCGCGATGACCGCACTGGCTACGCCGAGATCGGGGCTACCGTCAAGCTGGCCGCTTCCTCGGTGTTTGAGCGCGTCAAGCGCATGGAGCGCGACGGCGTCATCCGCAATTATGGCGCGCGCCTCGACGCGCAACGCCTGGGGCGCAACGTGACGGCGTTCGTCAGTGTGGCCACGCGCGCCGCCTCCGCCGACATCGTGGGGCGCGTCTCCCATTTCCCTGAAGTCGAGGAGTGCTACAGCATCGCCGGGGCCGATAGCCTGATGCTCAAAGTGCGCACGGGCACGACACAGGAGCTGGAAGCCCTGCTCGAGCGCATTCGGTCCACACACGGCGTGGAGCGCACTCGCACGACCGTGGCGCTCGACACGTATTTTGAGGCGCGGCCGCTCCCCCTGGGCGTCGCCGTGGAAGAAAACGTATGAACGAGCCGAGGCGACCGGACGGGGCGGACGATGCGGACCCGCTGGTCCGGGACCCGCTGGTCCCGGACCAGCGGGTCCCCGAGATCGAGGTCGAGGCGCTGCGTGAGCGGCTCGCGGGCGGCGCGGGGCCGGCCGCGCGGGTGGTCGACGTGCGCGAAGACTGGGAGTGGGCGCGGGGCCATATCGCTGGCGCGACGCACATCCCTTTGGGACAGCTCCCCATGCGGTTGAGCGAGCTCGACGGCGCCCACGACCTCTACTTTATCTGCCATCTGGGCGCCCGCAGCGAGATGGCCGCGCGCTTCGCCCGCCAACAAGGGCTGAGGGGCGCCGTCAACGTGCGCGGCGGCATAGACGCCTGGGAGTCGCGCGGCTACCCTGTCACGACCGAGCCATAGCCCCCCTCCCTCCTCCGGGTACCCTCACCCCCAACGCGCTTCCCCCGGCCCGTCTCCCCTGAATGGGCTATTGCCGCCCACCCCCTTACGGTCGATCATAGCGGTACGACAGGTTTTACCCTGACTGTGACTGTGCCCAGCTATAGACTGGGTCATGCCGGAGGTAGCGCCTGATCAGTTGGGATAGTCGTACCTCGATGGGTCCGCCACGACCAAGCAGGGTGAACGGACCGGGTCGGCGCCGTCGCGGCGAAGGGACAGGGTGACTGGCTCGTGCATCATCGGATGGATGGCGTCGCATATCGCGGGGCAAGGGACGCTTGGCGTTGGCCGCGCCGTCATGAGCGCGGCCAGACCGTCGTCGAGTTCGCCCTCGTCATCCCTATCCTGCTGTTTATCCTATTCGCCATTATCCAGTTTGGCGTTGCCATTGCACAGCGTTCGGCGTTAAGCTTCGCGGTGCGCCAAGGTGTGCGCGCCGCCTCGATCCATGGGGCCGAGCCAACCGCCAACGATCAGATTTGCGCCGCCATCCGCCAGGGCCTCAGCAGCAGCGGCGCCAACCCCAACAACTTGGGCCTCGTCACGATATTCAAGGGCGCTCAACCGGGGCTGACAGCAAGTAGCAACGACAACATCCACACTCATAAGGACTACTTCGGCAACGATGTCGCGGATTCGCACGATGTCGGTGGATGTACGGCCGCGGGGTGGACCTATGGAGTCGCGGGCGGCACGGTCGGGTGGCCCTATCAGCAGCGTAACGTCGTCGATCCACCCGACCCTATTGGCGTTTCTATCACGTATCAGTTCAAGTTCATGTTGCCGATGTTTGGCACGGGCTTGACGTGGAGCGACGCCTCTATCCTCAATATCGAGCCGCAGTTTGCCCGCGGCTCGATCCCCGGACTGACCGGCCCGACGCCCGCCCCGCCTTATACACCGACGCCGTATCCGACGGCGTCGCCGTACCCGACATTGACACCTTATCCAGCCTCTACGCCATATCCAACGCCCACACCATTCTGATGATTGTAGGAGAGATTACCAGTATGCCTTCCTCACCTGCCTTGTCCCCACAGCGCGCACCTCAGGGCCAAGCGGCCATTATTATCGCGCTTGCTTTGACCGTGTTAGCCTGCGCCACGGCCCTTGGCGTCGACGGCGCGCGGTTTTACGCCGAGGGCCTGCGCGTGCAGCGCGCGGCCGATCAGGCCGCCCTCGTCGGTGTCAGTCAGGCGAGTATGGTGAACGCCGCCCAGGGCGTGGCGAGCGCGAATGACATCGTCAGCCGCAACCTTCCTGGCGCGTCGGTGGTCGTCAACGCGAACTTTACCACGTCGTCAATCAACCAGGAAAAGGTGGTCGTCCAGGAAAAAACCTTCCCCTTCCTATTCGCTCCCGTCGTTGGCCTAAAGTCGGGGACGATAACGCGCGAGGCCACGGCGCAGTATACGGCGCCGCTGCCAATGGGCAATCCAACAAACCAACTGGGTGATACCGGTACAAGCGACCCTGGCAACTCTATCAACACGTACCAACCGGGTGGGACAACGGCGCCTGTCGCACAGAATATGAGGCTGTCGATTAATTTTCCCGACACCTACCTCGAGTCAGGCGACCCTTATTCGCCGCTCTACGTTCTCTCGGACCCACCGTACAACACGTATCCCGGCGCGCCGGTCTACACGAATCCGTTGCGCCCGAGCACGGGCTTCAAGGGGTACGATTATAGGGTGGACGTTCCGGTGATGAGTACGGCTGGCGCTACGACCTACATTCAGGTCTATGACGCCGAGCAGTGTGACGGTAACTATGGGGATGGACTGGCTGCTGGCCTCTCCGGCGCGGTGCCGTTTAGTTATGACCCGAATACCGGCAACACTGGCACAGCCTATCCGCCGCCGTCAGTGTCCCCGAATGCCCCAACATACTATCGCGTCGATCATTTGCTGACGGGCAATCAGACCAAGCCTTTTGATTCGATTGGTATCGACCCAACATTACTCGCGCGTGGCCCGTTTTACGCGCCCACCAGTACGCTCCCGTCGGACATAGTGATCGCCCCAGCCTCGGGACAGTGGAATGACTCGGCTTGTAGTAGCTCCTCACCGTATAAGAACAAGTGGTTCACGCTCGCGAAAGTGGCCGCGTCGGCGACCGCCGCCTCGTACGACGTCAACATCTCGACATGTAACGATCCCAGCGCCATCCGCGGGGTGGTCAACAACACATGGCATGACCCCTACACCTCGACATCACTGACGAACTGCTACGGGGCCGGAGTCAACAACTTCGCGTTGCGGGCCGTCACGACGACCAAGGCGTGTGTGACTCCCAGTTTAAACCCTGGTTTCGACGACTCGTCGGGTAAAACGGACTGCCAAGTGTTCGATCCGACAGACACAGCTAACTTGCCGCAGCCGTCTGTCGCCGGGATGGGGCGCGTTAGCATCGCGGTCGACAACAATAATCCCGGCAAAACCCTGCTGTATCTGGCGCGTGTCGATCCCATCTATGCGGGCAAGTATTTGTTGGTGAAGTTGTTCGACCCTGGAGATGGTAATGGACGGGCCAGCATGCAGATCGTGCGGCCAGACGGCGGCTATGCCGACTTCGGGTGGTTTACGCAGACGCTGAAGGGGGATGGGACGACCTTCCAGACGCCGTTGATCAATATAGTGGGCAACAAGTCGCTTATTACCGCGTTCACGGCCGCGCGCGCGCAGCCTGACTACACGACGCCTCTCATCGATCCTACTTCGCACAAGTCCTTGTGCCCTTCGCAAACGTCGACGCAGATCCACGACCAGTTCGGTTACGACATCACGCCGCCCGGCGCGCCCGCCTTTGGGCAAACGATGGCCGAACTCAATCCTTTCGACCCTATCCACAACAACCCGGATTATCTGGCCTGCGTGAGCGCGCTTGACAACGAGGTGTGGGATGGGCTGGGTGGCCAGTCAAACCGACCACCCACGCCGCCCTGGATTAGCTCGACCATCCCCGACTACAGTTACCAGAGCTACAACCTCGTGCCGAACTGGTTACAGTCGGGCGGCAACAACCCCAACTACACGCCTTTCAATGGGCGCTGGGTCTATATTCTCACCCAGATTCCACCTGATTACGGCACGCCGGGTCCTCACTATTATGCGCCAAGCGCTAACCCCAATCCTGGATGGTGGTACGTGCAATATACAACGCCCGATGGCCGCCAGACCGATCGCACGACCTGGGAAGCAACGATCATTAACACGCCTCCGCACCTGAGCAATTAGGCGGCGGAACGACAACGTTGCAGGTCCGTCCCTGTGGCAAGACCGTACCTTCCGCTCGATATGCCTGAGCAATTAGGCGGCGGAACGACAACGTTGCAGGGGCAACGGGAGGAAATAGAGCAAATGATGCATCACAAGAGGGGCCGCCGAGCGGTCGGACCTCAGCGCAAACGGCCGCTCGAGCGCGCCGGGCAGTCGCTGGTGGAGTTTGCTCTCTTTTTGCCCTTGTTCCTGACCTTGCTCGGCGGTATTGTCGACACGGGTATGCTCTTGTCGACGAAGAACACCGTGTCCTACGCGGCGCGCCAGGGCGCGCGTCTCATGGAAGCCTACGGCGCCCAGCCAGGCTACCCCGACGGCACGATCCTGCAGTCGATCAAAGATACGCTTAAGGCGGGTGGCCTGAACCTCAACGGCCTGCAAAAAATCACGTTTTTTAAGTCAAACGCCGGTGATACAGCGACGGCCAACAGCGGCGATAGCGCCGTCGACGTCGTTTACACGTACAACTCTAGCTCAGGCAACTTCTCCAGTCATACCGGCGCATATTACAGTTGCACCATTAGCACCGATCCAACCTGCCCTACAAGCGCCACGAACAACCGCCTCAACGGCGATTTCGTCGGTGTGACGATCATGTACCACTACAATGGGATTACCCCGCTCTACAGTGGCGGTGTGACCTTCAACGAAGTCTCTAATACGCAGATCGACCCGAACAACGCTAGCTACGTCCTGCCCACGCCCCTGGCGCAGCCGACGTTGATCCCGCCGCCGCCACCCGCCACGTATACGCCAGCGGCGCCCTACGCGACGCAGGTCGCCTACACCCCCAATCCGACGTACACGATGATAGCGGCCGCGCAGACCGCCATTGCCACCTATAAGTGTCCGAACCCCGTAGCCAACTTGGTGGGCTGCTGGACATTCGATGAGGGCACTGGCTCTACGGCTGCTGACTCCTCGGGGCAGAGCAACAATGGCACACTCTATGGCGGCGTTTCCTGGGGGGGAGGGCACTCCACGTCCGCACTACAATTCGATGGTTCCACCGGCTATGTGTCTGCCGGTACGACTAGCATGCCGCACATCGATGGCGCGCAGACGATCTCCTGGTGGATGAACTTTGCCGCTCCACCCCCGGATTTCGAGACCGTGATCGGCCTGGCCGACGGCAGCGGAACCTCCGCCGTGCAAGTTGGATTCAGCAGCGGGATGATGGACGTGCGCCAATCGGGTGGCCAGGTGCTCGTGGCTGCCCCGATCCCATCGGCGAACGCGTGGCACCATTACGTGTATACCTATGATGGTATTCCCGGCGTGCCAGGCACCTACACCCATCGGCTGTATATCGACGGGGCGCCAGCTTCTGGAGCTGGGGCGATCCCGACTTCTACGTATCCGGCACAACCGGGGACGGTTGCTTCGCTACAGTTCGGTCGCTGGGTCGGCGGCTTCGAATACTACAAGGGCGCGCTCGACGAGGTGCGTATCTATAACCGCGCGTTAAGCCTCACCGAGGTACAGGGATTGTATCACGTTCCTGTCGCCACTGCTACGGCGGCGCCCGTCCCCTCGGCGACCAACACGGCGACGCCGACGAACACGCCGACCTATACGGCAATACCCACCAGTACGCCCACCAGCGCCGGCACGGCGACCAATACGGCAACGCCCGCGAACACACCCACGGCGACCAGCACCCCTGTCTTCACGCCCGCGTGGAATGCCAGCCCTATAGGGGGCGCCCTTGGCAGCGCGACGAACATTACTTATACATGGAGTTCCTGGGGGCAGGGCATGTACATGGCCATGTACTACGACGGCGCGCAGGTCTGCAACAATCAATACATGACAAGCCAGTACAAAGATTCATGCCTCGTAACAATCCCGACGGGTCAACTTGGCACGCACCATCTATCGCTGGAGACTTCGCGGCACGACTCGGACTTCGACAACATTCCTGTCTGTGTCACAGCGACAAACTACCAAATTAACGCGTCGTGCGGGATCGCTCCTCCCTGGCAACAGACCGGTATTGGGTCTCCGAGTCCGGCCGGAAGCGCGGTCGACGCTGGCAGCGGCAATTCTTTCAGTGTCGCCGCTGGAGGCAGCGATATATGGGGCTCTTCCGATCAGTTCCATTTCGTCTACCAGCCGTTCACGGGTGATGGGATAGTTTCGGCGCGCTTGACTAGCCTGCAGGATACCAATGAATGGGCCAAAGCAGGTGTCATGATCCGCGACTCGCTCGACCCCGGCGCGCCTTATGTCATGATGAACCTCACCGGCGAGCATGGTGTAGCCATACAAGTGCGCAACTCCTTAGGCGCAAGCACCACATGTGTTTGTAACCTAGGTGGTTCCGCGCCCATATGGGCACGGATTGTCCGTAGCGGGAGCACATTTACCTTTTACTACTCATTCGATAACGTAAACTGGTACAACCTCTATTCGACGACGGTCAACATGGGCAGTACACTCGACTATGGGTTGGCTGTGACGTCGCATAACAGCGGTACCGCGACGATCGCACAGTTTGACAGCGCGATCGTCGGAAGCAGCGCCGACATCGCCAACGCCGCAGCGACTCCAGCCGCAGCGACGGCTGCCGCCCATGCAACGCAGACAGCCGTTGCGGGCAACCAAGTCGCGACAGCGACGGCCGTGACTGGAGCGACCGCGACAGCCGCCACGAATGCGACGAGCACAGCCGCTGCAGGAAGCGCCGCGACGGCCGCTACGAATGCGACGAGCACAGCGGCGGCTGGAGCGACCGCCAATGCGAATGCAACGAGCGCAGCCGTCATGGCGACGGCGAATGCGAACGCGACAGGCACGGCGACCGCAGGGGCTGTCAGCGCGCATGCGACGGGGACCGCTGCTGCGGCGACAGCCGCCGCCAACGCGAACGCGACGTTTGTCGCGGCCGTCAAGACAGCCAATGCTCAGGAGACAGCAGCCGTCGCCACCGCGACGGCTAATGCGAATGCGACAGCGACGGCTAATGCGAATGCGACAGCGACGGCTAATGCGAACGCGACCGGGACCGTGGCGGCTATGCAGACGGCGACCGTGGCGGCGACGGCTATGGCTACCTGTAACAACGCGTCAACGACGGGGCTCGTGGGCTGCTGGCACTTCGACGAAGATGGTGGTACGACGACGGCCGACTCCTCAGGGACGGGTAATACCGGCACACTGAATTCCACTGGCGCTTCTTGGACCGCGAGCGGCCACTCCGGCAGTGCGCTACAGTTGAACGCCGCGCAGAGCGGCTACGTAAGCGCCGGCGTCAACGGGATGCCGGCGGCCAACGCGCCCCAAAGCATCTCGCTGTGGCTCAACGTCGCGTCGGTCCCCGGCGACAATGAGAACGCCCTCGCGCTAACGAATGATGGCAGCGGTTCGGCCATCCAGATGGGTTTCCGCAGTGGTAAGTTCGCGACGTGGCAATCCGGGGGCGGCATCCTAGTCCAGGCGTCTACGACCGCAGGGTGGCATCACTACGTCTACACCTACGATGGAACGCCCGGCGCGCAGGGTACCCATAGGCTTTACGTCGATGGGACGCCGCAAGCAAGCTCGACCGTCGCGCCACAGGCGGCCGTACCGACGAGGCTCAACTTCGGACGCTGGACCGGCGGCACGGAATATTTGACCGGCGCCCTCGACGAGATCCGCATCTACAACCGCGCGCTCAACGCGACCGAGGTACAGGCGCTCGACAACGCGCCGCTTGCCACGCCGACGCCCTCTCCGACAAACACGGCGATCCCGACGGCAACGCCTACCAATACACTCACCGCGACCGCGACGAACACACCCGTGCCGACGGCAACGTCCACGAGCACGCCTGTCCCGACCGCGACGAGCACGCCTGTCCCGACCAACACGCCGACAAGGACGCCCACGTCGACGGCAACGCCGACGAATACGCCCGTGCCGCCGACCCCGACGAGCACCTCTACGAATATCCCTGTGCCACCAACAGCCACTCCAACCGCGACCAATACAGCAACCGCGACGCCGACCAGCACAGCAACCGCCACGGCGACGAGCACCCCCGCCCCGACGGCTACGGCCATACCGACCGCAACGAAGACGGCCGTGCCAACAGCGACACCGACCAACACAGCGACTGCCACGGCGACGAGCACCCTTTTGCCGACCGCGACCAGTACCCCAACGCGCACGGCGACGAGCACGCCCGTGCCGACGGCAACCAGCACCGCTGTGCCGACGGCAACCAGCACCGCTGTGCCGACACCAACGCGCACGTCTACTTCGGTACCGCCGACGGCCACGCCGACGCCCGTTACCGTAGATGACGCGACACAAGGGACCGGCACGAACCAGTTCAACTACCAGGGCGGCAACTGGACGCACTGTACAAACACAACCTGTCCTGGTTACGCAACGGACAATACCTTCAGCTTTGACGGCGTCACGGGCGACTACGTCACTATATCGTTCAACGGTACCGGCATCACGCTCTATAGCGCGAAGTCCCCCAATGGCGGTTACGGTACTGTGTTTATCGACGGAGCGCAGACGTCGCCCAACATCGACTACTACGCATCGACGACACAGACCGGCCAGAAGATGTATAGTATCGCTGCCCTCTCCAGGGGCCTGCATACGTTCAAGCTGCAGGTCACCGGACAATGTGATCCCGCGAACAGTTCTAGTTGTGCCGGCAATCAGTACATCGGCGTCGACCACGTCATCATCACGCCGTAGATGTGGCAGGAAGACGGGTAGTAGTGCCGCTACTCGGGAACAATCTCGTCCGACTCGCCCTCGATGAACGCGCGGAGTAGGGCGGTGAGGCCGTCGGGGTCGGCGAGCATGGGCAGGTGGCCGGGCGTGTTGAGCGGCGTGAACGTGGCGCCGGGGATGGCGCGCGCCAACGCCGCGGCCTCCTCGAACGACACCAGCGGGTCGGCGTGGCCGCACAGCACCATGGTCGGGACGCGTACTTCGGCGTAGGAGCCCTCGACGTCGGGCATCGCCAGCGCGCCCAGCCCGCGCAGCAGCGCGTGCGGCGCCGCCTCCAGCAGCCCGTCGCGCAGCCACGTCCGCGTCTCCTCCGAGGCGTTGGGCGCCCACAATGCGGCCAACTCTCCCGCCAGCCGCGGGCGGTCCGCCTTGAGCGCGTCGCGCCAGCCCCACAACGGCTCCTGCCGCACCGTCGCGCCGGCTCCTGCCACATCGTCAACGCCAACGTCCATGGCCGCATCGTTGGCGTCAACAGCGGTGACATCGTCCATGGCCGCATCGTCGGCGTCATCACGAGGTAGGGCCTGTGAAAAGTCGGTGGATACTACTGGGAGCGCGGGCGTCTCGCCTGTGATGTCGGGGACGGGCGAGACGCCCGCGCTCCCAGTGGGGACGGACGAGACGTCCGCGCTCCCAGGACTTTCTATAGGCCCTGCATCACCGGCGCCCCTAACCGCGTCATCCCCAGCAACAGCGGCGACATCAGCGACGTCATCCGGGATGCTGTCGTCGGCGAGGGCTGTCGGGGAACTGTCGTCGGCGAGGGCCGTTGGGGAGCCGTCGTTGGCGAGGACGGCCGGGGCGATCAGCAGCAGGCGCGCGGCGCGCTGGCCGCCGCTCAGCACGTAGTGCAGCGCGGCCGCCGCCCCCAGGTCGAGTCCCACCAGCGTGGCCCCTTCGAGGTCGAGCGTGCGCAGGAGCACGCGCAGGTCGCGGCTCAGGCGCGCCACGTCATAATTCCCCCAGGGCGCCGTGGAGCGTCCGTAGCCGCGCGCGTCGTAGGTCACCACCGTGTAGTCGGCCGGCAGGTCCAGCGTCAGGTAGTCCCACACGCGGTGGTCGAAGCCCCAGCCGTGGATGAACACGATTGGCGGGCCCGCGCCGAGCCGCTGTGTCGCCAGGTGCGCCTCGCCGTCGACCTCGATGGACGGCCCGAACAGCACGCCAAGGTCCGCGTAGTCATCGGCGAGCGGCTCGTAGGCCCCGAAGTCCCCGAAGTCGTCCGGGTTGAAGCCGCCCTCCAGGGCGCTCCCACTCTCCCCACTCTCCCCGCTCTCACCGGCGTCGGGGGCCGGTTCCTCGGTCGGGAAGAGGGAGGTTGGGGCGAACGCCGACGGGTCGGGCTCGACCGGGGGGACGAGCCGCGGGGTCGCGTCGTCGTCGTCGAGCGAGGGCGGGGGCGGCGGCGGCGGGGCGGTCCAGCCCATGCGGCGCAGCCGCTCGTCGGTGATGGCGAGGCGGACCTTGCGGTCCTCGACCGCGGCCACGGCGTAGCGCGGCACGTAGATATCGCGCACCCTCAGCAGGCCGCGGCTGACGAGCAGGTAGTGCGGATGCGCCTCCACCACGTCCCCGGCGCGCTTACCATCCTCCGTGTAGACGGTCCAGCCGCGCTCGATCGTGTCAATGTTCATGCGTGCTCCCTGCCGACTTGCTATCTACCACCGATAAGCGGTATACTCTGCGAGCTTAATAGACTCACACCTTGCCACTGCTTAAGGATACAATGCTGATGAATCAGAGCAATTATACCGATACGATCGCGCTGACCCCCCAAGGCCGCGCCGGGCTGGAGGCCGAGCTGGCGCTGTTACGCAACGAGCGCCTCCCCGCGCTGGCCGCGCGGTTGGCCGACGCGCGCGAGGACCCCGCCACACGCGATGAGGACGCCGGCCTGCTGGAGCTGCAGGAGGAGCAACGCCGCCTCGAGCGCCGCTCGACCGAGGTGGAACGCGTGCTGGCCGCCGCGCGCGAGATCCTGCCGAGCTCCGACGGCGTCATCGCCCTGGGCAGCCGTGTCGAGATCGCGGAGGAAGACGAGCACGAAGCCTTCCAACTGGTCGATCCCCGCGAGGCCAACGCCGCCGAGGGACGCATCTCCGTCATTTCGCCGGTTGGCAAAGCCCTGCTGGGCCACAAGCGCGGCGACGAGGTGATGGTCCCGCTCCCCGCCGGTGACCGCCGCCTGCAGGTTATCTCGGTGTCATAGCTAGCGGGGCCTGCGACTGCCTCCCCACTGCGGTGGGGACCCCGATGGCAGACCATCCCGACTGCGGTCGGCTGTAGCCAGCGCACGGGTATAACACTAAAAAAGCTCGTGCGAGGCTTATCCTCGCACCGCAGTGCCGTACGCTGCCATCGGGGTCCCCACCGCAGTGGGGAGGCAGTCGCAGGCCCTCCTAGATGCGCGTCGGCCGGTTGTAGTTGGCGTAGACGCCGCAGATGAGCGCGGCCAGCAGCAGTAGCAGCCCAATCTTGAGCCCGAAGAAGGGATGCGGGATCGGCGAGGCGAAGTGCCAGATAAAGGCGGCGATCGCCAGGATAAGCAGAATAGCGGCCAAGCCGAGGGCCGCGCGGAATGTCGTGGCGGAAGTCATGTTGTCGAACACCTCACATACTTAAGGAGCGTGTCCTCGTCGCGAGGACGCCTCACGTCTACAGTGTAGCGCGGCGGATACGGCGTCTACCAGGATACTGGGTTGCGCGCTACCTGTCCGATTATAGCGCCTGTGGCGAATTAGCACACGCGATAGCACTTTTGGGTCAGTGCGCCCGCGCCCAAATCCTTCTATCCCTACTGTAGGGGCCAGTTAGCCATCGCGCTGGACCGGCGGCCCCGCGGCTAGGGGCCGGAGGGCCAGTTAGCCATGGGCGGAGGGGAGATAGAGATGTCATACTGGACAGATAAGACAGTGATCGTCACCGGTGGGGCCGGGTTCCTCGGCTCCTATGTCGTGGAGCGCCTGCGCGCGCGGGGCTGCCGCGACATCGTGGTCCCGCGTCGCGCCGCCTGCGACCTGCGCGACCCCGCAGCTATCGCGCGGCTGCTCGACACGACGCGGCCCGACACAATCATCCACCTCGCCGCCGTCGTCGGCGGCATCGGCGCCAACCGTGAGCGCCCCGGTGAGTTCTTCTACGACAACCTGCTGATGGGCGTGCAGCTCATCGAAGCCGCGCGCGTCGCCGGCGTCGGCAAGTTCGTCACCGTCGGCACCGTCTGCGCCTACCCCAAGCACACGCCCGTGCCGTTCCACGAGGACGACCTGTGGGCCGGCTACCCCGAGGAGACCAACGCGCCCTACGGCATCGCCAAGAAAGCGCTACTGGTGCAGCAGCAGGCCTACCGCGATCAATATGGCTTCAACGGCATCTACCTGTTGCCGACCAACTTGTATGGCCCGCGCGACAACTTCGACCCGACGAGCTCGCACGTCATCCCCGCGCTGATCAAGAAGTGCGTCGAGGCGCGGCGCGACGGCGACCGCTTTATCGAGGTGTGGGGGGACGGCAGCGCCTCGCGCGAGTTCCTCTACGCCGCCGACGCCGCCGAGGGCATCGTGCTAGCGGCCGCGCGCTACGACGGCGCCGCGCCGGTCAACCTCGGGGCCGACCGCGAGATCACTATCAAAACGCTGGTCGAGACCATCGCGCGGCTGACCGGCTACACCGGCGAGGTGCGTTGGGACACTTCGAAGCCCAACGGCCAGCCGCGCCGCAATCTGGACACGACGCGCGCCGCGCGCCTGTTCGGCTTCCGCGCCCGTACCGGCTTCGAGGACGGCCTGCGCCGCACCGTCGACCCTCATACCAGCGCTCTACCCGGCATGACCAAGGGTGCGTAGCGCGGCCGGCCGCATGATGTCGACGGGCTCGACAGGCCCTCCCTGCTCGTGGCGCACGAACACCAAGACCTCGGGAGCGGCGCGCAAAGCGTAGAGCGGTTCCGTGCCCGGAACGCGAGAGCCGTCCACCTCGCCGTGTGCGAACGCGCGGACGGCCCTGAACACGCCCTCTTTTTCATCTTGTGTCAAGTGATCGAGCGCCACCAGAACCTGACCGGGCAGGTCCGCGATCGGCCCAGTGTGCTCGTTCCCTCGCGTTTCAACGTGCAAGGCTTCCATCTCGCTCCCTCCCGACCTTTTTAGCATCAGCATACTATTTCTTGGCCTATGATTGTGACGATGATAGCGGACACCGCCTGTAGCGCTGGCGTTCTGCCCCGTCCGTATGACCCGCGATAGCCCGAATGGGCTAGTGCACTTTGATATAGATCCTCCTATCACTAGGACATGGTTCAAATGGACTTGATACTGTTGTTCATCTGGAGAGGATAAGTGCCGTACGCGTTTCCTCATATTTCCGTTGCTATCCCCACTTGTAATCGCTCGGAGGATATACAACGCTACCTGGACAGCCTTGTTAAGGTCGTTTATCCCAATTGGGACATATTGCTCGTTGATCAAAGCGACGATGAGCGTACTCGCACGGTGGTAGAACATTTCACAGAGTCCTTACCTCAATTGACATACAAACGCATCGATGAAAAGGGGACTGCGCGGGCCCGAAACATTGGCATCGAGGCAACTAGTGGCGAAATCGTCGCTTACCTCGACGACGATTGTACGGTCAAACCGGATTGGTTAAAGCAGGTTGCGGACGCGTTCGAACGTCATCCAAAGGTGGCGCTTGTCTTTGGCAATGTAGCGAGCGCTCCCTATGATCCGCGCGAGTTCTTCGTTCCGGTCTACCCCGTCAAGAGAGAGCACATCATTCGCAGCCCTTGGGCGTTTGCGCGCCCTGATGGTATGGGTGCGTCCATGTATCTGCGACGTACTGTATGGCAGCAGGTAGGTCCATTTGATGTTTGTTTAGGACCTGGTTCGAGGTGGTATTGGGGTGGAGAGGATAACGACTATATCTATCGGTGTCTTGTGTCGGGTTTTGACGTCATGAGAACACCGGCTATAGCAGTTGAACATTATGGAGCGCGGTCATACGAGAATGGGGGTGCTACACGTCTTTTTGTTGGTAATGCACAGTGCGCAGCCGCAATAGATATGAAGCTGATGCGTTGCGGCCATCCAATAGCCCTTCTGGTCATGGCGTCCCACTCGGCTTATTTCGTGCTCGAAATTTTTCGTCGCGGGCCACGCAGTATCAACCAGCTTCTCGCCTACGTTCGCAGTCTCTATGGAAGCTTCGAACTAGGGGTTGATCGTCGACGCGGTCTTTTTGTCCAACGGTAAGGGGTAGGCCCGATCGCAATTATGGGAGTGGAGACTGATGCTGGCATCAAAAACAATACCGAGAAGGCTTTTGCGTTGGTCTTGGAATTGGGTGACTCCGGTGATAGATCCTCTAAAGGTCTTCATCGGTACGTCCGAATATGCACACTACTTATCTGATTGGCAGAGATATTCGCGCTTGCCAAGGGCGGAGAGGCTGCGGCTAGGTGATGCGATTCCGCAGTTACATGATCGAACCAGAACCCATGAACTTGACGCGCACTATTTCTATGTAAATGGTTGGGCAATGCGCCGTATTATGACGAATAGCCCCTCCGAACACGTCGATGTTGGCTCTGAGGTCATTTTTGCAAACCTGCTCAGCGCTGTTATGCCAGTTACGTTCATGGATTATCGACCGCTTGGAGCTAAGTTGGACGGCCTTAGCTGTATAGAGGGCGATATCCTTTCCATGCCCTTCGTCAACGGATGTGTGGAGTCATTGTCATGCTTACATGTAGCCGAGCATATTGGCTTAGGGCGCTACGGTGACCCGTTGAACCCAAGGGGAACAAGAATAGCGACGAGAGAATTATCGCGCGTACTCGCCCCAGCAGGCAATCTGTTCTTCGCTGTTCCAGTTGGCAAAGAGCGCCTCTGTTTCAACGCGCATCGTATCCATGACCCAGCTACCATTCGCGATTATTTTGCGGATCTTGAATTGGTCGAATTTTCAGGGGTTCGTGATGACGGTCGTTTTGTCGAGCGGATCGACCTAAGCGAGTTTAGGGATAGCACGTACGCGTGCGGAATGTTCTGGTTCAGGAAGCCTGACTAGGATCTCGATCTAGATTCTCCGCGTATCTGCCGCTACCTACAGTTATCTAAGCCGATTGGAGTCAAATCGTTCATGCGCATTCTCTATGCTGCTGCTAAATACGATTATGGTGATTCATCGCGAGGTTTGAGCTTCGAGCATTGCAACTTCTACGATACGCTGGAGCATCTTGGTCATGACATTACATACTTTGACACTTTGACTGAGGTCCTGCAACACAGCAAATCCTCGGCGGGTCGGCGACTACTGGATATCGTGAAGCAAGAGAAACCGGACTTGCTCTTCTGCTCCATCATGAGAGACGAACTAGATATCGGTGTTGTCCAGTACATTTCCAATCATACGGATACGACGACATTCAATTGGTTCTGTGATGACCATTGGCGGTTCGACAACTTCTCGCGCCATTGGGCGCCGGCTTTCAACTGGGTTTCTACGACGGCTAATAGCGCTGTTCCCAAATATCGACAGATAGGATACGCCAACGTCATCAAGACTCAGTGGGCATGTAATCATTTCTCATACCGGCGCCTGGATGCTGAGCCGCTATATGAGGTAACGTTTATCGGTCAGCCGCACGGTATCCGGCGAAAGACAATTGCTGCTTTGCGCAGGGCTGGCATAGATGTCAAGACGTGGGGGCACGGTTGGGAAAATGGACGCCTTGGTCAGGAGGCAATGATTGAGGTGTTCAACCAGAGTCGCATCAACCTCAACCTGTCGAACGCTTCGACACGAGGTAATTGGAAGCGTTGGTCGCCGTGGCAGCGCAAGCAGACATCTCCGCAGATCAAAGGGCGCAATTTTGAGATACCCGGCTGCGGCGCCTTTCTGCTGACGGGTACCGCGGAGAATTTGGACGAGTACTACATACCGGATCGGGATATAGCTATTTTCGGCAACGACGGAGAGTTGTTGCACAAGATCATTTACTACCTGGATCACGCCTCTGAGCGCGCCCGAATAGCGGATGCGGCCTATCGGCGCACCTTGACGGAACACACCTATGAGAAGCGCTTCACGGACATTTTCGCGGCTATGAGGCTGGGCCAATGTTAGTGCCGTCGGTACCGCTGTTTAAGAACCGTGAGGCGCGTCGATTAGCAAGAAGATTGGAGATAGCATGCTCACATTGACCATCCAACAGGTCGCGCAGAGAACAGGCATGATGCAATTGCTGCGATGGACGCACACTGATGGTTTGACCAACCGGGCTTGGGCTACGGGGATGAGTTGGTACCAGCGGAGCTGGTTCCATCACAAGAGGAAGGCGGACTTTTTTTCGCAATTCATCACATCGGGAGACTTGGTCTTCGACGTTGGCGCGAACGTGGGACAACGTGCCGCGACCTTTCGAGAGTTAAACGCTCGCGTTGTCTGCGTCGAACCTCAGGAGGCATGTGTGCGTGTTCTTCAATCGACCTACGCGTCTGATTCCGAGGTCATCATCGTAGACAAAGCCTTGGGCGACAGTCCTGGGCAGAGTGAGATCATGGTCAGTACGGATGACCATGCTGTGTCTACCATGACCCCTCGTTGGACAACTGATGGGCGCTTTGCCACGCAGGCAGTATGGGATCTACGGCAGCGTGTTACCGTCATCACCTTGGATAGCCTGATTGAGCAGTATGGCATGCCCCGTTTTTGCAAGATCGACGTCGAAGGGTTTGAGTTGCCCGTGCTTAAAGGATTGACCAAACCGATTCCCGTTATCTCATTCGAGGTCACAAGCGATTTTCAGGTTGAGGCCCAGGAATGCCTCGATCATCTAGCGCGCCTCGGTCCCGTCGTCTTTAATTTCTCATGGGGCGAGTCCATGCGACTGAAGCTCCCGACTTGGGTGAGTGCGGATGAACTATTAACCTTTGGTGCTAGTTGGGGAGTCTCTCCAACGCCTTTGATGCGATGGAGGTAGCCCCAATGCCTCTGTATTGCGTCAAATGGTGCGCACACGGGTGAATCAGGGTCGTCAGGACCTGTTCGATAGCCGCATCGGCCTCCCATCAGGCATCTGTGCAACAAATACTAGATCAAAGCATCGAGGACGCGAGAAAAGCGGCGGTTTCAACTAGCACCAAAGGTTATTAGATAAGATAGACATAGGTAATCCAGCATTATGGGGCGATATCTACGCCAAGTTTTTGTAGGACAAATTACCCGTTCTACTGAATACAATGTCGCCCGCTTCCGCCGACAAATCCTCGCGTATAACGACAAAGCTGCGGCTCTCCATCCAAGCGCGTACTTCTGGATAGAGCAGTGCCCCTTCATACAGCTCGACCAGGCTCACCTCCATATAAACAACAGAGACACTTTCCAGGACGCGCGGAGCTGCCTGTAAGGCAGCAAGTTCATGGCCTTGCATATCCAGCCATAACAAGTCCACTTTGCGTACACCATGGCTATCTGCCCACGCATCTAAAGTGATCGTATCGACGGTAAGCGACTGATCGAAGGTTACGGACGGGACATGTGCGAGGTGCTCTTTCGGTGCATGTAAAGAGCTAGATGCGTCGGACCCCCCCGCGCTAATGTGCATCGCGGCGTGTCCACACATGCCGCTGACAGCAAGCTTGTAGCGGCAGACGTTTCGGCGGCTAAATGTGTTCGAGATCAACTGCCTATACACGGTGGGTACAGGCTCGAAGGCGTGCACAGTACCTGTCCCACTCAGGATGCTTAACCAAACTGTGTGCAGGCCGTTATGCGCCCCAGCTTCAACGATCACTGGTGAAGGCGGTAGCAGGGCAAAAAGATAGCGTACAATTTCGGGCGTCTTGCCCGGCGCAATAAGGGCGGCAAACTGTTTGAAAGGATTGCTCAAGCGCCTCATAAGTACCTGGACTGTAGGTGCAAAAGAAGATGGTGTCATATGTTCTCCGATCAAGACCCTTTCAATTTGTTGTACACGATACGTCGCGCCGGTTGCTCAATCAAACGTAACGTCAGAATCGAGACTATGATAAGCAATGCGAGATAGCACCAGAAAAAAAGGGCCGAGCCATCCGCTACTTGTTCGGATACGCCGAGTATCTTTATCAGCCACGCATGTAGCGGCCAGTGCAGGATATACAAAGCATAACTAGTAGTCCGTCAAGCGTCATCTTGACAGTGAGTGTTTCGACGGGGCATCCTCAGGTGTAGGAGCAAGGATACAGAACGGAGGATGTCTCGTGGCTAAGAAGTATATCGTGACGCTGACCGCCGA
>JAABUJ010000809.1_pt1 | contig 54836 bp, 50 predicted proteins | sample 5559131 | NCBI WGS metagenome assembly JAABUJ01 (sample SAMN10711875, study PRJNA513366) | rock metagenome | isolation source: Antarctica rocks | place: Antarctica: Victoria Land, Mt New Zealand nord | collected 2016-01-07
TCATCGAGCCGCAACTCTACGCGCTCGACCGACCACGGCTTCTCAATGTTAAGTAGCCGCTCGAAGACATGCTTCTCGCGCATGGCATCGGATGCGACTCACGTCCCGAAAGCCCATCTTTTCGCCCCACTAAGAACCCGGAAGACCCCCAAAAGGAAACGCCGTCGACGGCATGGGAAAATTCGTTCGCTTAAAGTGAGGGGCACCGCCGATGGCGGAGAGCATGTTCGTGACCTGCGCTAGGTGCAACATCTCTTCGACGGCTACGTGCGCGAGCCGCCGCTTCCAGCCACGCACGAACTCGGCTTGCGGCTCCGTTAAGCCGCCCTCCGCGATGTCGTTCTTCAGCGAGTACGCTGCGTAGAGATAGATACAGGCTAGACCATGTTCGAGTTCCGAAGCCCGCGACAGTAAAAAGATGAGTTCTTCTCGCGTTGTGACCGGTGCGATGTGTGAGCGGTCGGGTTGGGGTCGATTGGTCGTGTCGAGCATGATCGTTTACTCCAAAGCGCCGCTCGACGCAGGAGTTGACCTGTTGCCGCGTGCGTCGACCACCGCGTCAATTTTACCGGGCAAAAGATAAAACAGCGCGACTGCGAGAAACAGTCCGACGCTGATACGAGGATCGAGAAACGCACACAACGTCGCCCCAAGATAGACAATGCTGCCACTAAGATTACGGACGGTGTTGAGTACGACGGTGCGCCGATCGCACGTCCGGCTGTCAACATGCCGAGCGGCGTGATACCATAGCAAGTTGTACGCCAGCGCCAACGCAGTAAGCGTCCCTCCATACAGAAAGACTCCGTCTCGTAGGATGCCGTACGTTGTAAGGACAGAGGTCGAGAACGGAATGAAGCACACGATCATTAGCAGGAGCAGGTTGAAAATTAGCGTGTTACGGTCGATCTGTTCAACGAGGTGAAACATCGCATGGTGGTTGAGCCAAATGATGCCGATGGTCGCGAAACTTATGACGTACGTAAGCACTTGCGGCCACAGAGGCCACAGCGCCAGTCCGAGCTGCGCATTCGTAACATCGTGAAGCGTTGGTAAGTGAATCTCGAGCACCAAGAGCGTAATCGCTACGGCGAACACGCCGTCGCTAAAGGCCTCAAAGCGCCCTTTACTCATGTGGACGTTGGCCGGCCAGTGTGCGATCGCGCGCGGAAAGCGTTGACGATCGTCGCGACGTCCGTCTGCAAGGACCCGCCAAAAAGTGCGAGGCTCGCGAGCGAACGCAGAGCGGCCGCTTTATCTCGCGACCCGCATGCGTCCGTAACGACCACGGGGATGTATCCAAGGTCCATGGCGTGGCGCACCGTCGGTTCGATTCCAATCTCAAGTGCGATTCCGACGATGGCAAAGGCATTGAGCCCGCAGTCACGTAAGACGATGTCAAGGGGCGTGCCCACGAACGCTGACATTGTGATCTTGTCGAAAATCGCCTCGCTCGAACTCGGAGCGAGCTCAGCAGTAAGCTGAAATTCTTGCGAATCGCGCAGGAAGTGCGGTTTGACGTCCCCGACCTGAGTAACGCCCTGCCACGCCATAGCGGTACGCATCTGGGAGACGCCGGCAACCTCATTCGGCAAGTACATGTGGCGCGTATAGAAAACGCGGAAGCCGCCTTCACGGGCTGCCTGGACGACCTGGCACACCTGTCCCGTCGTCTCCGCGCCATCCGGCAGCTGTGAGACAATACCGGCTTGCATGTCGTACACGAGCAGCGCCATCCGCTGTGGATCGCACAGGTCGTCCAGAGAATCGGGAATGTCGAGCCCAAACGCCCGTTGCATCTATATAGCCCACAACTGAAGTGACGAGTAGGTCGCCGCCGACACGGCGTTAGGCCTTCGCACTATCAGAGTGCGGGGCTACTTGTTCAGGGGCGCCCTTTTTTTGTGCGACGGCGGTGTTCGTTGTCGTGCGATCGTAGGGCTGATTGACGTCCACGTCTGAACGAAAGAGCGTTTCGATCGGTAACGCGATCTGCACCGGAATGTGAAACCACTCGATAAATCCCGCCTTCGTAAGCGGGAAATCATCGGTGTACCGCTTGCACTGCTCCACGCTTTGGCACTCGAAGACGATAACGACGCCCGGTTCGTCGGCTCGCGCATAATTTTCGCGAACAATGCCGGCTTTCCAAAGTCTCCATACGTTGGAGACCTCCTCCGGCAAATACGGAGTAATCTTCTCCAGCGTGACGCCCGGCTTAAACTTGTCGTACGTAATGATCTTCATCGCGGAGTTCCTCATCATGACCAGCATGGCGAAGAAGTGTCCATCCGCCATAGCGGGTCCCTACCGGCACACCGCGAAGGCATCTTAGCACATCTCTTGAATTGAAGTAAACTAGCTACATGGACGGGGCCACACGATGGAGCTGCAATGTGATGCCGTAGACCGCATAGTTGCGGCGTGGGCCCGTGAACGCCCCGAGCTCGATACGGCCCCAGCCGCCATCGTTGGCCGCGTAGGTCGGCTTCGCTGGTATTTTGACGCCGGTTTAGAGCGCACGTTCCAGCGCTTCGGTTTGACGCGAGCCGCGTTTGACGTGCTGGCCGCACTACGGCGCTCCGGGCTTCCCTATCGGCTACCGCAGAAGGTGCTGATGGGTGCGTTAATGCGCACGTCGGGAACCACGAGTTTCCGCATCGATCGCCTCGAGAGCCACGGGCTCGTCCGCCGTGAGCCGGATCCGCACGACGGCCGCGGCGTCCTTGTTTCGCTAACGAAGAAGGGTTTACGGCTTGTCGATTCGGTCGCACCGGCACATCTCGAGAATGAAAAGCAACTACTCGCCGCTCTGTCAGCCGCTGAACGCACGACGCTCGTGACACTGCTTCGCAAGTTGCTCCTCAGCTTTGAAGCGCCAAATATCGACGTCGGGAAAACAGTTAAAGTGGGACCTCCGGATCAACCTTAGGCCACGTCTGACATGTACAACCAGACCTGATTTTATGCGCTCTTCCTGAAGGGGTCATGAAATATGACCGCGTCGAAACGGCTTGTACTCAGATAACCCGTCGTTATACTAGAGGCATGACACAGACCAGGCGTGGAGTCGAGCTTAAGGCGTTTTTGCGTGCGATGCGTTCCCGTTTAAAGCCGGCGGATGTCGGGCTTCCTGCACTCGAGCGGGGACGACGCACAGCCGGGCTGCGCAGCGAAGAAGTGGCATCGCTCGCGGGCGTAACTCTTACCTGGTACAACGCGTTCGAGCGCGGCAAAGACATTCGAGTGTCGAGCGGTGTTCTCGAGAGGGTCGCAGACGTATTGCGCTTCTCGGCTGACGAACGAGTCTACCTTGCAGCCCTCGCCACTCCCGTACGAGGCGCTGCCCCGATCGCCGACGAGCACGTCCTGCTTCAGGTGATCGTCCAAGGGTTCACGAGCGGTCCGGCGTTCGTGTCCGACATGTTCTGGAATATCGGCGTGCACAACGCCTTGGCCGATGCGGTCTACGGTTTCTCGAGTACCGACGAAAAGAATTGGCTTGCGCGTATGCTGCTCGAACCAGAAATGCGAGCATTGCACGTCGACTGGGGAACGCGTCGCGCGGCAGATGATCGCGATCGCTTATATGGCATTCGCGGGTGATCCGCAGCCGGAAATCGTCGCGCTCGTCGAGCGACTTAAACGAGACAGTATCGAGTTTGCCGGCCGGTGGGACGACTTTACGCTACGGCGCTTTCGTCCGACGAACGCGGTGCTCGATCATCCGACGCTAGGCCGTCTATCGCTGACCTTCACCGGCTTCGTCTCCTCGGCGATGCGATGGAGTCATGATGGTGCCATTATCGTGCTGCAGCCGGGAGCCGACGACGACACATTGCGACGCTTGAGCGTGCCGATTGCCAGTCACGTTCTAGATTCCCGGATTACAACGGCCGCTTACCGCGAGCCGGCGTGAACGCAACGGATCCGGGAAGGGCCTCACGCTACCGCTTCAGCCGGCGGCGCAATCCCGTTCGGGGCCGGTGCCGGCGAACGCACCTCGGCCACCGGCGACGGCGTGACATACATCGGCTTCATCGGGACGACCGCGTCGATCGAACGGTCGCCGGCGGTGACGTGGCAGAAGCCTTGATCACGTGTCATCGAAAACAGGACGCCGGGATCGACCGAGTTCTGATTGTACTTCGTCGCGCGGGCGAGCAGCCCCAGCGTCGCATCGTCGTCGGTTTTGAAGAAGATCTTCTGCGTGAAATTCTGCAGTGCGGCGTCGACGTGATGCGGCGCCAACACGGCATACAGCGAAGCGACGCCTTGCGTCGTACCGAGCACCATACAGCCCGCGGAGCGGATGACGCCGAGCGAGGAGACGTCGGATTCCGAAATGCACAGCTGATATTCATCGATCCCGAAAATAACCGGTCGCGACTGATCGAGCGTCGGATCGGAACGCCGGTTCTCGACCGCCGTGAAGAAGCGTCGCTTTGCCAGGGTATACAGCGACTGCGCGGCGCGCTCGTAACGCGAACGCGGAACGTGCAAGACGATCACGTTACCGTCGAAGACGGTGTTCATCGAAATGAGGTTGTGCTTGCGGGCGAAGGTCTTCACGATGTCGACGTCGCGCAGCGGCTCGAGCAGTTGCGAGATCGCGAACTGGACCGTGCGCCGCGTCTCGGGCATCATCTGAAAGTAACGCGTATCTTCGTAGCTGAGCGCTTCGTGAATCGTCCACGCTTCGTCGCTATCACCGCGAATCGCGCGCAGCCGCTCGGTCGCCTGAATGCGTACGAGCGCCGCAAACTTGTCGTCGAAGCAGTAGCTCGTCAGGTGCTCGAAGGTGTAGTACTGAGCGCCCGCGGCCTGCAGCATGCGCAGCGCGTTCTTCATGCGTGCAAGTCCCGCGTCGACCCACTGCTTGGCATCCTCGCTCACGCGCCCGAACGTGTCGCGGAAATAGACGCTATCGACGTCGGGACTGCCGCACATCAACTCGAGACCGACTTCGCTGCCGGGTTGGACGACGACGGACGTACGGCCGGCACGCCGCGCGATCTCACAAACTTCGCCGACCGCTTCGGTCTTGGCGCAAATGACGAACGCCCCCGCGCCCAGATCCGAGAGCATCGCCTGCAGCATCGGGTTATATCCCCGCGTCGTCTTGCCGGAGCCCGACGAGCCAAAAATCATCGTGTGTCGACAAAGGTCGTCGATGCCGAAATCGATTCGAGCGTCGCCCATCCCGAGGCTCAACGTTTTCGACGGGGCGCGTTCGCGAAGGTCCATCAAGGGTTCTATCGTCCGCCCTTCACGCGCCCTACACCAACAAACAAAACGGCCGCTTCGTAGTGAAGCGGCCGTCAAATAGTGTGACCGGGGTCGAACTTGCTTCGCTTAAGCCACGTGCATCGGCGCCAGATCGTGCGATGAGAGAACGTGGCCGGGGGAAATGACGTGGCGCTTGAGCCCGAGCTTCGTCGGGTCAACGCCGAGCGCGATGGCCACGAGTTGCGGCAGATGGAAGGTCGGGAGGTCGGTGCGGCCCCAGCGTGCGGCGGAATCGGCTTGATAACCATCGAGCGCCAGATGACACAGCGGGCACGGCGTCAACACGGCTTCGGCGCCTTTGTCCTTGGCCATGCGCATGTTCTGGCCGACCATGTTCGCAGCGATTCCGTCCTTCTCGAGTTGGACATGGAAGCCGCAGCAGCGCGTCTTGCCCGCGTAGTCGACCGGTTCGCCGCCGAGCGCCGTGATCAGGTCTTCGAGCGAATGGGGGTTGCGCGCCGATTCCCAGCCGTTGACGGATTCCGGACGGATGATGTGACAGCCGTAAAACGGGGCGACCTTGAGTCCTTGCAGCGGATTGACGACCATCTTCGAGAGCTCGTCGAGGCCGATATCGTCGATCAGCATCCACAGCAAGTGACGGACCGACACCGTGCCCTTGTAGTTCGAGCCGAACTTGCCGAGGATGGCATTGGATTGTTCCATCCGTAACTCGTCTTCGAGTAACTCTTTGTTGGCAGCACGCATGTGCCCGGTACAGGTCGAGCAGATGGTGATGACGTCGTCGAGCCCGAGTGCTTCGGCCTGTGCGTAGGTCCGTGCGTTGAGTACGCGCGCGACGTCGCGGTTGACGTCGTTGAGCACGGAGGCGCCGCAACACGACGCCGCGGTCAACTCGACGAGTTCGATGCCGAGCTTGTCGGCGAGCAGCATCGTCGAATTGAAAAGCTCCGTGCACGATTCCTTGGCGACGCAGCCGGGGAAGAAGCCGTAACGCTTCATCTCCGCCGACTTCGAGCGACGCTTGGCGGAGAGCGGAAACTCGGTCGTGACGGTCATGATGCGATTGGGACCTCCATGGCTTCGAAAATCGTCCGAATCTCGTCGACTTTCTGCACCGGATGCATGAAAAGCGGTGGAACTTTTCCTTTGGAAGCCATCCGCAAACCGAGCGGCATGACTTTGAGCAGACCCTTGATGTTGAAGCGCCCGATCGTGCCCGCGATCACTTCGTTCTCGGCGAGCATGCCGGTTTGCTTGATCGTCTTGGCGACCACGAGCGCATGGCGCGGGCCCGGTGCATCGGTCAGGCCGACTTGAATCGACCGGCGTTTCGTGTCGATGATGCGGTCGTGCGGATCGACGTGTTTGGGGCAATACGAACACGCATAACAGTGAGCGCACAGCCACAGATAGTCGTCGCTGATTTGGGCGACGCGTTCCTTTTGTTTAGCGTCGCGGGTGTCTTCGATGAAGCGGTACGCGTATGAGATCGCGGCGGGTCCCGAAAAAGCCGGATCGACGCTAACCACGGGGCAGAGTGAGTAGCATACCGCGCACATCACGCAATTGGCGACGGCGACCAGCTTCTTCATATCTTCGGGGGAGACGCGGCGCTCGCGCTCGTGCTCTTCGTCGCGGTCGGGCGGCTGCAAGTACGGCTTCAGACGAGCGTACTTGTCCCAGAACGGGTCCATGTGGACGACCATGTCCTTCATGGGCTCGAAGTTGGGCATCGGATCGATCTTGACCGAACGGTCGGCGCGCAGCACGTCGCGCAGCGGCGTCTTGCAGGCAAGCCCCGTCACCCCGTTGATGTTCATCGAACACGAACCGCAGATCGAAGAACGGCACGAGCGCCGGAACGAGATCGAACCGTCGACTTCGGCCTTGGCGTGTTCGAGCGCATCGAGCACCGTCGCGTTCTCGTTGAACTCGATATCGACGCGCTCGCGATGCGGCTCCTCGTCGACTGCCTGATCGTACCGAAACAGATCCAGAACTATGGCTGCCACTAGTAACTCCTCACTTCGGGCCGATACTTGGTGAACGTCACCTTGCGCTCGTAGTCTGGTGTCGGATCGGAGGTGGCGCCGTTGTAGCGCATGCGCGTGTGCACGAGCCACTTATCATCGTTGCGCTCGGGGAAATCGGTGCGAGCCTGCGCACCGCGCGATTCGTCACGTTTTAAAGCGCCGTACGCAATCGGCATCGCGATGTCCAGCAGAAACTCGGCTTCGAGCAGACCGGTCAGGTCGGTGTTGAAGGTCTTGGACTTGTCCATGACGGTCATGGTCTGCGCTGCCTCGCGAACCTCGCGCAGTCCCTCGACCGCCTTGCTCAACTCCGCATCGTTGCGGAAAATGAACACGTTCTCGGACATCAGTGCGTTCATCCGCTTGCGCACCTGCGGGTGACGCTCGCCGCCCTCGCGCGCGAGAATCCCGGCGATCCGGTCCTTTTCGACGAGTAAGGTCCGCTGGGACTGGCGCACGCTGCCGACGCTCTTGACGTATTGCACCGCGTGCTTGGCCGCGCGCGCTCCGAAGACGATCGTTTCGAGCAGCGAGTTGCCGCCGAGGCGGTTCGCGCCGTGCACGCTGACGCAGGCGCATTCGCCGGCGGCATACACCCCAGGGATGCTCGTCGCGCCAAACTTATCGGTTTCGATGCCGCCCATCGCATAGTGCATGCCGGGCAGAATCGGAATCGGCGTGTCGATCGCATCCTTGCCGGTCGCATCGAGCGCGAGTTCGCGAATCTGCGGTAAGCGTTCCAAGATCTTTTCGCGCCCGAGATGGCGCAAGTCGAGAAACACGCAGCCGTCGACTCCCCGCCCCTCCAAGATTTCCGTCCACTCGGCACGGCTGACGACGTCGCGCGACGCGAGTTCACCTTTGTTCGGGGCATACTTGAACATGAAGCGCTCGCCGTCGCTGTTGAGAAGGTAGGCGCCTTCGCCGCGCGCCGCTTCGGAGAGCAGAACGCCGTTCTCTTTGAGCGACGTCGGGTGGAATTGGACGAATTCCATGTCCATGAGCGGGATGCCGGCGCGATATGCAATGGCCATTCCGTCGCCGGTCGACGCATACCCGTTGGTCGTCTTGGCATAGACGCGCCCTAGGCCGCCCGTGGCAAAAATCGTCGCTTTGGCAGTCACGAGCTCAAGGTCGCCCGTGCGCATGTTGTACGCGACGACGCCGGTTCCAATGCCGTCTTCCACGCAGAGCGCCGTCGCGAAGTATTCCTCGTACACCTTGACGCCGAAGCGCTCGAGCTGCTCCCACAGGGTGTGCAGGATCACGAGACCCGTCACGTCCGCCGAGTAGCAAGTCCGCGGGGAGCCGGCGCCGCCGAACGGTCGCTGCGCGATGCGTCCGTCGGGCAGGCGAGAGAAGATGCAGCCGCGATGCTCGAGCCAAACGATCTGGCGCGGCGCGTCTTCGGCCATCGCTTCGATCGCATCCTGATCTCCGAGGTAGTCGGAGCCCTTCACGCAGTCGAAAGCGTGCAGTTCGGGGGAGTCGTCTTCCCGATTGCCGAGCGCCGCGTTGATGCCGCCCTGCGCTGCGCCGGAGTGGCTGCGCACGGGGTGCATCTTCGAGACGATGGCGACGTCTGCGCCGCCTTCGGCGGCTTCGACCGCCGCACGCATTCCGGCTAGGCCCCCACCGACGACAACGACGTCGTGTTTGATCACCCTCGTAGTATAGCATCGAAGGCCCGAGGCCAAAGTACCTTGGTCGCACGGACGTTCGAGCAGCCGTCACGGCATGTTTGCGGCGGGCGTTCCCTTACCAGCGGCGGCGTACCCTTACCAGCTTGGCGGTAACGCGAGTGGACAGGCCTGCTAGACGACTATCGGTCCTGCTGGCGATGACTATAAGGAACTGGGACGGCGCCAGATATACGCGCCCCGCTGAAGCGAAATAACGTGATCACACAGCGTGAAGAATGCGCTGAATCGTTTCAGTGGCCGGCTTATCGGCGCTTGAGACCCCAACAAACCGGAGCTTCTGGTCGCGATCGATGATCACGACATTGTCGGCGTTCGCCGTGAACGCGTAGGTGGACTGAAGCAGGTTCGCCCAGTCGAGCAAGATCGAAGGCGGCCGGGTTCCGCCGGCGTCTTTCCGGCGCATCGCGGCCCTGATCCAGCCGCGCACGAAGCCGGGGGCACTGCCGAGCTCTGCCGCGATCTGAACAGTGGGTTTGGGGAACCGGCCGGTGCGGACCCCGTCGTCGATCGCCGCCATCACGGCGGCATGATACTTTGCGCCTGCCCGGTCGGCGTAGAGCAGGACCACAACGCTGCCGCGCTGCTCGGCCAGATGAAACGTCTTGCCGTATTGGTCGCTCAAGGTAAAGTCCGGCGCGGCGTGCCCGATTTCGAGCGTCGAACTCCGCGCCGGCCCGAAAACGAGCAACAGCCAAAGCGTAACGGCAGCAGCAACGCGCATCAAAAAGCCTCCCGACTCCAGCATTTACGCAAAAGGCCGCAAGATGTTTTGAATCGCGCCCGGCTATATCGGGATGACCGAGCGAAACGCTGGAAGCTTGCTTTGATCCGGTTACGGACGTTACGCCGTGTACCTCCGTACGAGCGCCTCAACAATGAGCCAAAGTCCGACTGCCGAGAAAGCGGCGCCGCCGCACTGCCGCGACCGCGTCGACAGCCCTTACCTTAAACTCGGCCGCTCTTGCTGCCGTGCAGCACTGCTGTAATCGCTGGGTGTCCATGGTCGCGGAACGAGCGGCGGGGGAAACGATCGGTGTCAATCTGTCTTTTTGAACGGCGTCGTTGCCTACTCTGGGACACCGCGGTGGCGGCTTGATGCTCCAATCGGCAGATAACGTGGAAGTGTCACGGCGTGCGGGGAGCCGGCGTTCGAATGGCATGATACGCCTTTCCCGCCGCCGCCTCGCTATACTTGTAGCGTCACTTGGTACTGCGGTCGGGACCGCCGGGCTCGTCTTGGATCGGACGGCAATCTCGTCGCCCGCCTTGCATGCATCGTGGCAAGCCGTGAGCGTTACGAAGAAGATAAAAGTGGTCGTTCCGACGCCGGCGCCCAAGAGTACGCCGCCGCCGGTCGAGTCAAAGTATGTGGCGCCGAACCTGAAGGTGAACGCCCCCGCCGGAACGGCGGCGGTAACCGGCAGCGAACAGGGCGTCCCGTCGTCGAAAGACGCGGCGTCGGCGGCCGTGCGGCACGGCGAACTGGCGCGCAGCGCGACGCTCTCGTTGTTGGTAACCGACGTGGGTCGCGCCCTGACGGCCGTTCGAACGCTCGCCGCTGCCGAGGCGGGCGACGTCACGGCGCTGAGCGATCAGCGCCCCGATTCTGAGCGCGATGGACACAGCGTCGACATCACGATCGCAGTTCCGTCCGACCGCTTCGACATCGCGCTCGATCGCTTAGCCGCGCTCGGCGGCGTGCGTGCGCGCACGGTCGCCGCCGAAAATCTTGGAGACCAGCTCGTCGACGATGCGGCTCGCCTACGCAATCTACGGCGCACCGAAGCCGACATGCTACGCATCATGGATCGCTCGGGAAAGATCGGCGAAGTACTCGACGTTGAAAATCAACTCAGTTCCGTGCGCGAATCGATTGAACGACTCGACGCGGAATCAAAAGCACTCCAGCGCCGCGTCGCGTATGCGACGATCGAGGTTTCGCTCTCGGGAGAGGCGATCGCCGCGACTGCGGAGCCGAGCTTGCAAACGCAGCTGGACGCTGCATGGCAAACGGCAGTGCGCCGGCTGAGTGAATTCACGCTCGGCGTTGCTGCAGGGACGTTCGTGCTCGTCGCCTTCGCTCCGTATTGGCTCGGCGCGGCACTCATCGTCGGCGGCGTGTTGATCGCGGCCACGCGGCGCTTCGCGCGCCACTACCAGAACTGACTGCGGCTTACCTAAGCCCCAGAGCAACACGCTTCGAATGCATGATCCATATGAAGGGCAACCCTCGCTGACGCGGCACATGCGAGGCGTGGGGCATCCCCGAGCGAACCTGTATGAGTCGTTATGGATCTGCCGGCGCCTGGACCACTGAGCTACGAAGACTACGAGCGCCTCGATGCTTCAAGTGAAGAGGCACGCTTCGAGTATTATGATGGCGAAGTCGTTGCGCTCGCCGAGCCGTCACGCGCGCATGAATTCATCGTGAGCAACTTGTCGCTGCATCTCGGCCCGGCGGTCCGCGACAAGGGCTGCTGGTACGTGACCCGCGGCGCCGTGTGGTGTCAAGAGAAGCAGCACGAGTTCAAACCCGACTGGATCGTCATTTGCGATTCGCACGATATCGAGGCGACCGGGCCGCAATCGGCGCGTTCCCGCTACCGCTACCCTTCGATGGTGGTCGAGGTCGTTTCACCGAGCAATCGGGCGAGCGAGATGGAGGCAAAGCTTGCATGTTACAGCATGCTCGAATCCGTCCGGCTGTACCTCGTCATCGACTCCCAGCGTCAGCAGATCTGGCGACACGTTCGGGCGGGCGCGTCCCTCGTGCCGACGCCCGTGTCCGCTACAGTCGAGACGACGTTCGGCCCGATCTCGTGGCGCCAGATTTACGAAGGCACGAGCGTGCCGATCCTGCGCGTGTCGCCGCTTTTGCTTTAGGCCTTTTCCGACGGCTCGGCCGCTACCAGATCTGACAGCGGCTCGACGGCGCTTTCCACATGGAGGAGCCCGGCTTGATGTTGAAAGCGCGCACGAAGTTTTCTTCGTCGGCAAACGTCCCGTTGACGCGATACCTAGCGGGCGGGTGCGGATCGCCGAGGACCTGCGCGCGTTCGGCTTGCGGACGTTGCTTCTCGCGCCACACTTGCGCCCAACTCAAGAAGTAGCGCTGCCGCGGCGAAAATCCGCCGATCTTCGGCGGACGCGTTCCGGCAAGTGAGGTTTCGAGCGCCCGGTACGCAAGCGTCGTTCCACCGATGTCGGCGGTCGCTTCGCCTGCGTCGAGCTTGCCGTTGAGTTTGAGGCCGACCGAACTCGTGTATGCGCCGAGTTGGTTGACGACGCAAGCGACGCGCGCGTGAAAGCGCGCCGCATCGGCCGGGGTCACGATGCGGCGCAAATTGCCGTTGCCGTCGAAATCGCTTCCCTCGTCATCGAAGCCGTGCGTCATCTCGTGCCCGATGACCGCGCCGATCCCGCCGAAGTTGACCGCGTCGTCGGCGTGTTCGTCGAAGAAAGGCGTTTCGAGGATACCGGCCGGGATGACGACCTCGTTCATCGAGGGGTCGTAATACGCGTTGACGGTTTGCGGCGTGAGTCCCCACTCGTAACGGTCAAGCGGTTTACCGATCTTGGCAACGTCGCGCGCGAACTCGAAGCGCTGCGCGCCCAGCACGTCGCCCAAAAAGTCCGAACGCGACACCTGCAGCGCGGCATAACTGCGCCAGCGGTCGGGATAGCCGACTTTCGCCGTACTGAGCTTGGCAAGTTTCGCAAGGGCGGCCGCGCGCGTTTGCGGTCCCATCCACGCGATGTGCTCGATGTCGCTGCGCAGCGATGCCTTGATGAGCGCGATCTCGGCGCGTGCCCGGGCGCGCGCCGCCGGCGAGAAATACTGCGCCACGTAGATTTTGCCGACAGCGAAGCCGAGACCGGCGCCCGTTAGATTGGTGCACGTCCGAGCGCGGGGCGGTTGGGCCGCAACGCCGTAAAGCGCTTGCCCGAGCGAAAAACGCGCGTCCCGGTACGCTTTCGGCAGCGCCTGATTGCCCGCGACGGTATCGTGCCAACGCAGATAACTCTTCCACTGCGCGAGCGGAGCAGCGGCCGCGAGCCGGTCGAGCGCCGTGAAAAAGGCCGGCTGCCCGACGTCGATCTTGGCCGTGCCGTCTGTGCCTAGCCCCGCCTGTGCGAAATAGACCTGCCAGTCGAAATGCGGCGTCAAGCGTTGCAAGCCTCGAAGCGACATCGGATGATAGTTGGCAAACGGATCGCGCAAGGCATCGGGCGTCTTCGAAGCAAGCGCCAAGGTCTGCTCGAAGGCGAGCGTCTCGTTCGTTTCTTGCGCCGCGGTCGCCGGCGCATCGCCGAGCAGCGTGAAGACGCGGCGCATCGTGGTTGCCAGTACCGCGCGAATCGCTTTAGAGCGCGCATCCTGGGCGGTATAGTAGTCGCGCGTCGGCAGCGACAGACCGCCTTGGCCGAGCGCTGCAATTACGTGTGTCGCATCTTTGGGATCTTGCTCGGAGCCGAAGGCCAGCGCCGGCGATTGCTCCTGTCCCGACGAATCGGTCGCGTCCCCGCGTTCGATGACGCTTGCGAGTTGTGCGCGCGAGCGTAGCGAAGCAACACGTGCCAGTTTCGGGCGCAGCGCGGCGATGCCGGCCCGCTCGATGCCTGCCGTGTCCATGCAGCTCGCATAGAAGTCGCCGATCTTGCGTTGCACGGAGCCATCGGCGGCACGCTGCAGTTGCGGTGAAGCGACGATCCCGCGCACGCGCCGTTCGTTGCGCTGCTCGAGTTCGTCGAAGGTGCTCCAACTCGTGCGGTCCGGCGGAATCGTGTTCTTCGCAAGCCATCCGCCGACGGCGAAACGGTAGAAGTCCGTGGACGGTGCGATGCCGCGGTCGAAGTTCGAGGGCGGCAACGTACCAGACGGGGCTGCACCCGAGGGAAGCGCAAGCGAACCTGCAAGGGCGGCACTCGTAAGCGCACGCGCGACGAAAGACGGCACGTTCATGCGTGCTTTCTCGACGGTGCGCGTCGGCAACCCTGCGCGAGCGAGCGGAGGGGCCGACCCCCGGTATTCGAAAACTGCAAGCAGTGAGTTCCTTCGTCCACTTGCACGTCCATAGCGAGTATTCGCTCTTGGACGGCGCCTGCCGCGTCGACGATCTGTGTCGCCGCAGTGCGGACGACGGAGCGCCGGGTGTCGCGCTCACCGACCACGGCGTGATGTTCGGTGCGATGGAGTTCTATTACGCGGCGCGCGACCATAAACTGACGCCGATCGTCGGCTGCGAAGCCTACATTGCGCCGCGCGGCCGTTTCGACCGCACAGTCCGCGAGGAAGCGCACATCACGTTGCTCGCGGCCGACCTGGTCGGCTACCGCAATCTCGTCGCGCTTATCTCGAAGGGCTTCCTCGAAGGATACTATTACAAGCCGCGCATCGACATGGATCTGCTCGCCAAACACCATGACGGGCTCATCGTGCTCTCCGGTTGCATGTCGTCGCTCGTCTCGCAGCCCTTCCTGCGCAACGATCCGACGGCTGCCAAACGCGCCGCGCAGTCGTTCCTCGACATCTTCGGCGACCGCTTCTACATCGAAGTGATGCGGCACGGCATTCCCGAACAGGAAGTGGTCACGGGTGGTTTGATTTCGCTTGCGCGCGAGATGAAAATACCGCTGGTCGCCACCAACGATTCACACTATCTCGCGCGCGCCGATGCGCGGGCGCACGACGTACTGCTGTGCATCGGAACGGGCAAAACGGTGCAGGACACCAGCCGCATGAAATTCATGACCGACGAGTTCTACGTGAAGTCGGCCCAGGAGATGCGCGAGCTCTTCCATGATGCGCCCGACGCCTGCGATAACACCCTTGAGATCGCCAAGCGCATCGACGTCAGAATCCCCGAGCAGCAGTTCAACATCCCGCTCTACCCCGTTCCGCAGAACGAAGCCGTTCCGCAGAGCGAAGCCGCTGCGCAGAACGAAGCCGCTGCGCAGAACGAAGCCGTTGCGCAGACGGGAGCCGTCGCCCAAAACGGAGCCGCTGAGCAAGACGCAGTACCGCAAAAAACGCCGGCGACGTATCTGCGCGAAATTTGCGAGAGCGGTTTGATCGCGCGTTACGGCGCCGAGCGGGCCGCCGGTGATGCGGCGCTTCGCGAGCGCTTAAACTACGAACTCGGCGTGATCGAGGCGATGGATTTTCCGTCGTACTTCCTGATCGTGTGGGACTTCATTAAGTTCGCGCGCGACCACGGCATTCCGGTGGGGCCCGGGCGCGGCTCGGCCGTCGGTTCGCTGGCCTCCTACGTGCTGCGCATCACGGATCTCGATCCGCTCAAGTACGATCTCATCTTCGAGCGGTTTCTCAACCCCGACCGCATCTCGATGCCCGACATCGACACCGATTTCTGCGTCGAGCGGCGCGACGAAGTGATCCGCTACGTCACCGACAAGTACGGCTCCGACCGGGTTGCTCAGATCGTCACCTTCGGAACGATGGCGGCGCGCGCCGCCGTACGCGACGCGGGTCGCGCACTTGCCATACCGCTCGGCGACGTCGACCGGGTGGCGAAATTGATCCCGTCCGGTCCGGGCGGCTTGTCGATCGAGGCGGCTCTCAAAGGGGTTCCGGAGCTTCGCCGGCTGTACGACGGCTCGGAGCAGATACGCCGTCTGCTCGACACCGCAAAGTCGATCGAAGGTCTCGCCCGCCACGCGTCGACGCACGCGGCCGGCGTCGTCATCTCGAAGGACCCGCTCGTCGACGTGACGCCGCTGATTCGCATCGCGGGCGAAGACATCAACACGCAGTACGACATGGGCTGGGTCGAGCGTATCGGCCTGCTCAAGATGGACTTTCTCGGGCTGCGCAATTTAACCGTGATGAAGAACGCCGAGAACGAGATTCGCCGCACGACCGATGCGGACTTCGATCTGACGGCGATTCCCGACGACGACGCACGAACCTTCGAGATGCTGGGCCGCGGCGAAACGACCGGCGTCTTCCAACTCGAATCCGACGGCATGCGCCGCGTCGTTGCCGAACTGAAGCCCACGAGGTTCGACGACATCGTCGCACTCGTGGCCCTGTACCGCCCGGGACCGATGGAGTGGATCCCGCAGTACATCAACAACAAACACGGCCGCACCAAACCACGTTACCTCCATCCCAAACTCGAGCCGATCCTGGCCCCGACGTACGCCGTAGCATGTTATCAAGAGCAAATAATGCAGATCGCGCGCGACGTCGCCGGTTTTTCCATGAGCGAAGCGGACGAGTTGCGTAAGGTGATGGGAAAGAAGCAGAAAGAGAAAGTACCGCTCTATCGCGAGCGCTTCGTGCGCGGCGCCGTCGAACACAGCGCGATCACGCGCGAACTGGCCGATGAAATCTTCGCTTTCGTCGAGCCCTTTGCAGGATACGGCTTCAACAAGAGCCACGCGGTCGCGTACGGGTGGATCGCATACCAGACCGCGTACCTCAAGGCGAATCAGCCGCGCGAGTATCTGGCGGCTTTGATGACGTCGGTCGGGGATAAGACCGACAAACTCGCCGAGTACATCGAGGAGGCCAAGAAGGTCGGCATCGCGGTGCTGCCGCCCGACGTCAACGAGTCGCGGCCCGACTTCACGGTCGTCGGCGGCGATATCCGCTTCGGGCTCGCGGCGGTCAAAGGTGTCGGCGCAGGTGCGGTCGCGGCGATCATCGAGGCGCGCGAAGCGAGCGGTCCGTTCGCCGACCTCTTCGATTTCGTCAAACGCGTCGAAGGTAAGCTCCTCAACCGTAAAGTGTTTGAGGCGCTCGTCAAATGCGGCGCCCTCGACGGCCTGCCCGGCAATCGGGCCGCGAAGCTCGATGCAGTCGACGGCGCGCTCGCGTCGGCCGCGCGGGCGACGCGCGAGCGCGCCTCCGGACAGGCGTCGCTCTTTGGTGAGAGCACGGCGCACCAGGAGCTACGCCCGCAGCTGCGCCCGTTGCCCGCACCGCCCCTGCTCGAACAGTTGGCCTGGGAGAAAGAAACGCTCGGCATCTTCGTTTCCGGCCATCCGCTCGCCGACGTCGCCGAAGCGCTCGCGCGCGGCGGTGCGGTCGCGATAAAGGACTTGCGCGCGCGGCAGGATGATGAGTTCGTCACCGTCGCCGGCATGCTGACCGCCGTCCGTCGCACCGTGACCAAAGCGCAGCAGCAGATGATCGTCGCGACGCTCGAAGACATGAGCGGCAGCGTCGAATGCGTCGTCTTTCCCAAGACGTATCCCGACGTCCAAGCGACGTTCGTGCCCGACGCGATCGTCACGCTCAAAGGGCGTGTGCGTTTTCGCGAACGGCGCGGTTCGGTGCCGGGTGAAGATGCGCCGCTCGACCTCTCGGTGACCGTGAACGAAGCCAAGCCTTACGACCGACGCACGGCGCCGTCCGCGCCGAAGGTCTGGCACGTCAGCGCCACGTCGGTGAGCGAGGTCGACGCGCTCGCGCAGCTGCTCGACGAGTCGCCCGGTGACGTCCCCGTGACGTTGCACGTCGGTGATGCAGCCGAGCGCTTAGGCCGCGGCATCGCGAACAGTGTGTATGTGCGTCACGAGCTCGAAGCCATCTTCGGCGCCCGCCGCGTGTGGGACGCATGACGGAACCGGCCGCACCGCCGCTACTGCTCGCAATCGATCTCGACGGCACGCTCGTCGCACCACGAGCGCCCGTGCATCCGCGTGTCGTCGCGGCCGTCAAGCGCGTGACGGCGGCGAGCATCCGGGTGACGATCGTAACCGGGCGCATGTACGTGGGAGCGCGGCCGTTTGCGCAGCTGCTGGACCTCGATGGTCCGATGGTCTGTTACCAAGGCGCGGTTATCGCCGACGCGCGAACCGGTCACTTCGAACGCGAAGTCCCGCTGCCGAACGCGATCGCGCTGCGTGCGTATCGTGCCGCTAAGGAAAACGGCTACCACGTACAGTTCTACCGGGACGATCGTTTCTACGTCGAGGCGCGCGACCGGTATACCGAGTTGTATGCGCGCACGTCGGGTGCCGAGCCCGTCGTCGTTTCCTCGCTTCCTGACGCTTTTGCCGGCCGCGACAGCACCAAAGTGAACCTCGTGACCGATCCCGAGCGCACGCCCGCGGCCTTCGATTTGCTGCAGCGTAGTTGCGGAAGCGACGCGTACGTCACGCGCTCGAATCCGGAGTTCGTCGAGGTGCTGAGCGCACAAGTCGACAAAGGCGTGGCGCTGCGCCTGGTTGCGGCGCGGTATGACGTTCCTCTCGAACGCGTCGTCGCCATCGGTGACTCCTACAACGATTTGCCGCTGCTGCGTGCCGCGGGCTTTTCGATTGGAATGGGTTCGGCGCCGGACAGCCTCAAGGCCGAAGCGGATGCGGTCGTCGCCGACGTCGAAGGTGACGGCGTGGCGGAAGCGATCGACCGTTACGTCTTGACCGTGGAGGCGCCGCCCGGGCAGCGCAGCGGCCGCGCAGCGTCCTCGAGCGCGTGACGGTAAACTCCGCGCGGAAGCGCCGTTCGAAGCGTCCGCTGCTGGCACGCGTGCGGACCTACTGGGTGCTCGGAGCGATCGTACTCGTGGTGCTCGGCGCCGGCGCATGGTGGCTTGTAGACTCGCCGCTCTTCCGCTTGAGATCGGTCGATGTCGACGGTCTTGTGCGTGTTTCAAAACATGACGTCCTCGTGCGTGCCGCGCTCCATCCGCACGATAACATTTGGTTGATGAACCGGGGCGCCGTCGAACAGCGCGTCGAGGCGATTCCCTACGTCGCGATGGCCCGCGTGCAGCGCCGCTTCCCCGCAGACGTGCGCATCGTCGTGACCGAACGCAAACCGGCGGCGTGTTTGCGCGATGGTGCCCGCCGCACGTATACGCTCGATACGGCGCTGCGCGTTCTCGAGCGCGGATGTGCCGATGCCGGAACACCGACGTACGTCGTTCGAGCGCCGCTCGAGGCCGCGCCCGGAACGTTCGAGCGTGATCCCGCATTGCTACGATTGCAAAGCGATGACGAAGCCCTCTCGGCGACGGGGCGTCGTTATCGCAGTTTCGCGGAAGGCACCTATGGTGAACTCGTCGCCACGCTGTGGGGCGGCATCACGGTGCGTTTCGGCAGCGATGCGGATCTCACGCGCGAACAAAGTTTGATTGCGCCGATTCTTGCCGAGCTTGGTTCGCGAGCCGCCGACGTGAGCAGCGTTGACCTGCGGGCTCCGACCACGCCGGTCGTCGAGTACCGCCCCCCGGCGCCCAAGTCGGGAAAGCCCCGTTATCCACAGCAATAAACAGTCCATAAACACAACATATACAAGGAACCCACCGCGGCGACCACAATATATGGGGTTCATGTGCGTGAGCGCTTGAAAGGATCGTCCAGGGCGGCGACCGTTGTCGGGCTGGATATCGGTACGACGAAAACCTGCGCCCTAGTCGCTGCCGCGTCGGCCGGCGGTCTCGAGGTTATCGGGATCGGTGAGGCACCTTCGACGGGGCTACGCAAGGGCGTCATCACCGACTTGGAAGAGACGGTCCGTTCGATCGAAGCCGCCACCGAGCGCGCTGAGCGCATGGCGGGCGTCAGCATCTCGCACGTCTACGTCGGCGTTACGGGCGAACACGTACAGAGCACGAACAACCGCGGCGTCGTTGCGGTGCGAGGCGAGGAGCGCGAAGTGGTGCGCAGCGACGTCAAGCGCGTCGTCGATGCTTCGAAGTTGATCAACGTCGGTGCCGAGCGGCAAATCATCCATGCGCTGCCGCGTCATTTCACGGTCGACGGCCACGATGGCGTGACCGATCCGATCGGCATGTCGGGCGGCCGGCTGGAAGTCGACACGCACATCGTGACCGGCGGCAATAGCTTTATCACGAACGTCCTCAAGTGCGTGCACCGAGCGGGCCTCGAACCGGCGGGCATCGTTTTCGAGCCGCTCGCTTCGTCAGCGGCGACGTTGCTGCCCGAGGAGCAGCACGTCGGCGTCATTCTGCTCGACATCGGCGGCGGAACAACCGATGTGGCCGTGTACGCGGCGGGCGGCGCCGTCGCGACCGGCACGATCCCCGTCGGCGGCAATACGCTGACGAGCGACATTGCGCTCGGACTGAAGACGACCTTTGCCGAAGCGGAGAAAGTCAAATGCACGATCGCCTCGCTCGGCATCGATACCGCGCGCGAAGCGGCGAACTTTGCGGTGACGAGCATCGACGGACGCACGACGCGCGTGGTCACCGCCGCCCAGTTGCGCACGATCGTCGAACCGCGGCTGCTCGAAATCTTTCGCCTGGCGCGTGCGCAGGTCGCCGAACGATTGCCGCGTGACGTCATCCTCGCCGAAGTCGTCGTGACCGGCGGCGGCGCCCGCTTGCGCGGCATCGAGGCGGCCGCTGCGGAGTTCTTTGCGATGCCCGCGCGAATCGGCGTGCCCGCGACGATCGGCGGCTTGAGCGACGCGGCCAAAGCGCCGGAGTTCTCGACGGCCGTGGGCCTCGTGCTCTTCGGCCCTAAAAGCAACGGTGCGCTCGGAAATGGACGCAAGAGACCGAGCGCCTTCCACCATCTCGGTAGCTGGCTGAGTGATTTATGGAACTAAATAGCGACAACTCCCTTACTTTCTTTTCATCGCCGACGGAGGCAACCATGGCCGACTCCAAGCGCTACAATCCCGAGCATGCGGCGACGATCAAGGTCGTGGGCATCGGTGGCAGCGGGTGCAATGCAGTCAATCGCATGATCGAGGCGGGTCTCGAGAACGTCGAGTTCTACGCGATCAACACCGACGTGCAAGCGCTGCGCAACGTTCGCACGGAAAATACCGTGCAGATCGGCAGCGGAAAAACGCGCGGGCTCGGCGCGGGAGCCAATCCCGAGACCGGTCGCGAGGCGGCCGATGAGTCGCGCGAAGATCTCGCGATGGTGCTCGACGGCGCCGATTTGGTCTTCATCACCGCCGGCATGGGTGGCGGCACCGGCACCGGCGCTGCGCCGATTCTTGCCGAACTCGCCCGTGAATCGGGCGCCCTGACGGTGGCCGTCGTCACCAAGCCTTTTTCGTTCGAAGGGCGCAAGCGGATGCTGCTCGCCGAGCGCGGCATCGCCGACCTCGAATCGAAGGTCGACACGCTGATCACGATTCCGAACGAACGCATCCTGCAGATCATCGAAAAGCGCACGCCGCTGGAAGAAGCCTTCGCCTATGCCGACGATATCCTGCGGCAGGGCATACAGGGTATCTCGGACTTGATCACGCAGCCGGGACTCATCAATCTGGACTTCGCCGATGTCAAAGCGATCATGACCGATGCGGGTTCCGCGATGATGGGCATCGGCGAAGGGACGGGCGAGCACCGCGCGATCGACGCCGCTCAAAAAGCGATCGCTTCGCCGCTGCTCGAGACGACGATCGAAGGCGCGCGCGGCGTCATCTTCAACATCACGGGCGGCCCGGATCTTGCGATGTACGAAGTCAACGAAGCGGCCGAGATGATTGCGCGCGCGGTCGACTCCGACGCGCAGATCATCTTCGGTGCGTCGATCGATCCCGTCATGCAGTCGAAGGTCCGCATCACGGTGCTGGCCGCGGGCTTCGGCGCACGCCGCAGCGTCGATTCGACGGCAAGCGCCTTCTCGTTCGATCAAAAATTCGAAAAGGTCGCCCCGGTCAACATGGACGACATCGAAGTTCCTGCCTTCCTTCGTTACCGCAGCTAATACTCGAATAGGCAGTGGAACCAGAGGTTTTCTAAAGTGGGGCGCCGCGCGGGCCGACTACCTGCGGGAGTACCGCAACGCCGCGCCCGGTGTGCGCTCGGGAAGGTTGAGCCTTTTGGTCAAACGGAGCCTCGCCGACGACCGCGTCTGGGTCTTTGACGTTCGTGATGTCTCGGCAGCAACGCGGCTTCGGCGCGAGGTCGCCGCGTTTCTGCGCGGGAACGCGCGAAACACCGATGACGATGCGAGCGAGTTGATTTTGGGCGAACTTTTGGGGAACGTCGTCAAGCATACCCCGGGCTACGCAGAGGTGGCCGTCTCCTGCTCGGAGGGGGGAAGCCGGCTCTTTGTCACCGATCGCGGCCCGGGGTTCACCGGGTCGCCCGCGGCGCTGCCGGCCGATCCACTCGATGAAAGCGGGCGCGGCATGTTCCTCGTGCATGCGCTTTCCCGCGAGGTCGTAGTCAAGCCGATGCCTCATGGCGGAACGCAAGTCGCCGTAGCGCTTCCGCACAGAGTATCCGCGATTTCAGCGTGACGGCCGCGCGGCTCAACAGTCCGATTCCGGCAGAAGTGGCCGAACGCACAATTGCTTTGCGCCGTCGGATTCATCGCTTTCCCGAACTCGGCTTCGAAGAAGAACGAACCGCAGAACTGGTCGAAGCCGAGCTCGACGCGCTCGGCGTCGAGCATCGCCGTCTCGCCGGGACCGGCGTCGTCGGCCGAATCGTCGGTGGGCGTCCGGGAAAGGTCGCCGGCCTGCGTGCGGATATGGATGCTTTGCCCCTGACGGAGCGCTCCGGAGAATCGTTCAGTTCCGAAGTTCCGGGTAAAATGCACGCCTGCGGGCACGATGCGCACACGGCGATGCTGCTCGGCGCTGCCCGCGTTCTGGCAAGCGAACGCGAGCAGTTGGCGGGCACGGCGGTGCTGTTCTTTCAGCCGGCCGAAGAAGGTCCCGGCGGCGCGCTCCCGATGATCGAAGCGGGCGCGCTCGAAGAGCCGGCCGTCGATGCCGTCGCGATGCTGCACGTCGATCCGCGTTTGGAAACGGGCGCGATCGGGTTCATCGGCGGCATCTGTAACGCTGCCGCCGACGAGTTTCGAATCGCAATCGAAGGGCGTGGCGGCCACGGCGCATCACCGCATCTTTCAGTCGACGCGATTCCGTGCGCGGCCGCGGCGGTGCTCGCTCTGCAAAATATCGCAGCGCGCGAAACAGATCCGCACAAAACGATCGTGGTAACCGTCGGAACGATCGAAGGCGGTTATCGCAACAACATCATCGCCGACGAGGTGAGCATGACGGGCACGTTTCGCTCGCAGGACCCGGGTGTGCGCAGCGGCCTCGAAGCGCGCGCGCGGCGTATTCTCGACGGCATCTCAGCCGCCTACGGTGCGCGCGCCACGCTCGAAGTGCTCTACGGGTATCCGCCCGTCGTCAACGATGCCGAACTCGCCGATACGTTTCGGCGCTACCTCGGCGTGACGACGACCTTGCCGGTGCTGCGGCCGGCGCCGACGATGGGCGGCGAGGATTTCGCGTATTTCGCCGAGCGCGTTCCGGGGCTCATGATCCGCCACGGCATTCGCAGCGAACGCGCGGGCTCCGTGCACCCCGCGCACAGTCCCGAATTCCGTCTCGACGAAGCGGCCCTGGCGGTGGGCATCGAGACGCTGCTTGCCTTTGCGCGCGGGGTCGGTGCCGGGGAGGTCGTCGGCGCGCAGGGCGCGGGGCGGACGTAACATGGCGGTTTGTTCACGATTGTCCACACTATGCCCACAGGTAGTACACGGCGAAAATTGAAATACTATATCTAGTGGCGGAACGAGGAAAACAGATTGCAAGCGCGTGAAGATGAGACCATGGTTGCCGGCACATCGCTCGCCCGTCCCTCCCCGAATGCTCTCCATGCGAGCCTCGATTTCGCGACCTCGGCTGACGTCGCGTTTGCGTTGATCTGCGAGGTCGAAAAATGGCCGCTGTGGCTTTCGTTTCTGGTCAGCGCCCGTAGAACGGACGGCGAGGCGCTCGGGCTCGGTAGCGAAGTGGCGCTGCGCGGCGCGATTCCGGGCGAGCCCGAGGAGTTGTACGAGGTCGATCAGTTCCTCGACGGGCACATCGTCTCACTCGTCGGCGCGTACTCGATGCGGCGCCGCATCGACTTCCGCATCGAACGCAAGAGCGCGCGCTCGAAACTCGTCGTGCGCTTCGATTACCCGGCATACGGGGGTGCCATCGGCAGCCTGCTCGACCGCTTGACGAATCGTCGCCGCTTGTCGCTCGCACTCGATCGCTCGCTCGAGCACTTTCGGGGGCTCGTCGAGTTCAAGGGGCTCGACGACCCGCTGCTCGCGGACTTCTGATATACTTCAGGAGGATCAAAACTGCTGAAGTGTAGGGCGTGTTTGAATAGGTGAGCTTGCGATGTGATGGGAGAAAGAGTGCCGATCTACGAGTATGAGTGTAAGAACTGCGCAGCAGTGACCGATGTGCGACACGGATTCAAAGAAACCAACATCCAGGCATGTCCGGCCTGCGCGGGCGAGCTGAAGCGGCTCTTCACGCCGACCGGCATCGTCTTCAAGGGGTCGGGCTTTTACGTCACCGATTCGCGCAAGTCCGCGGCCGATCGCGCTTCAAAAACGACCGATGCCGCAGCCAAAAGCGATAACGCGGCCAAAAGCGATAACGCGGATAAGAGCGATGGCGCTGCCAAGAGCGACGGCACGGCTAAGGCGGAGTCCGGCGCGGCGGCAAACTCCGCGCCGAAAACGGAAGCCGGTTCCGATACGAAGAGCGAGTCCGGCAAAGCGGACAAAGCTGGTTCAAAAAAGGGTGACGCCGCCGCGTGAGCGCGGATCTGATTGTACTGCTCGCCGGCATCGTCGTCGGCCTTATCTGCGTCGTGGTCGGGGCGGTGCGCGTTCTCTCCCGCGCCCTTCCGCTGCGCGCGCGCGTCGACTCCTACCGCGATCTCCCGCTGCTCCAGCTGGTCGAGACGACGCAGCTGCGTGTCACGAGAGCCGAACGCTCCATGCGTGAGTTACCGGCGCTGCAAGCCCGCATGATGCGCGCCTTCGCGGAGTTTCGTGCCGCCCGCGAGAGCTTGCGTACTTCCGCGCTGACGGTGATCGTAACCGTACGCGCCCTACCGAGCATTCTGCTCGGGCAGGTTCGTTAAGCGCCCGATCCGTTACGCATTCTGGGCGCCGCGCCAAAGCGGCACGAACCCCGGGAAACTGACGTCGATGCAGCCGGCATCGTCGACCGCGTGTGGACCGGTTGGAGCCGCGAGGGCCGCGATTGCCATCGCGATGCGATGATCGTCGTAGGTGCGTAACGTGTGATCGGGAATGCGCGCGCTTCCACCTTGGATGTCGAGACCGTCGGAGAATTCGTCGACCCGTATGCCGCAGGCGCGCAACGTGTGCGCGATCGCGCTCAGGCGGTCGGATTCTTTGCCGCGCAGATCGGCCGCATCCCGAATGTGCGTCGTCCCCTCGGCGTGCGCTGCCGTCACTGCCAAGATCGCGATTTCGTCGATCGCGCGCACGACGAGTTCTCCCGCGAGGGTCGTCGCGTGCAGCGGCCGGTAGTGCACGCGTAGATCTGCCACCGGTTCCCCGTCGAGATTGCGTTCGTTCTCGATCTCGATGTGCGCGCCCATGGCGCGCAGCGCGTCGATGACCCCGGTGCGCGTCGGATTGACGCCGACTTCGCGCAACCGCAGGTCACTGCCCGGAACGAGCGCTGCTCCGGCCAGAAAGAACGCGGCGCCGGACAGATCGGTCGGAATGCGAATCTCGGTCGCAGTGAGGCGGCCGGGTTCGAGTTCGATCGTTCGGCCGTCGAACTGCAGCCTGCGTCCGAAGCGGCGTAAGAGGCGCTCGGTATGATCGCGCGTGAAGCAGTCGCCCGCGACGCGTACGACGGCCCGCGCATCAAGGTTCGCGAAGAGGATCGCCGATTTGACTTGCGCGGAGGCAACCTCGAGCGCGTAGTCGCCCGCCGGCGGCGATGTAATTCCGCGCACGTGGGCCGGCAGGCGCCCGAGGCTCGTGCGAACCTCCGCCCCAAGTGCGCGCAGCGGCCGGGCCACGCGTTCCATCGGGCGCCGGCGCAGTGACGCATCGCCGTCGAAACGTGCCGACAGACCGCGTCCCGCGCACAATCCCATCAAGAGCCGCGCCGTCGTCCCGGAGTTACGAGCATCGAGCGTCCGCTGCGGCGAGCCGAGGGTTCCGCCTTCGACGGCGACCGTCGCGTCACGCTCGTCGACGCGCGCCCCGAGCGCGACGATCGCATCGCGCGTCGCGAGCAAATCGTCGCCGCGATTGAGCCCGTGCAGGACCGAGCGCCCGGGCGCGGCCGCCGCCAGCATCAGTGCTCGGTGTGAGATCGATTTGTCGCCCGCAACGCGAACGTCACCACGTAGCGCTCCGCGCTCAAAAACGATGCGCTCAGCCACGGCTATTTATTCGTCGCGCGATCGCCGTGCGATCCAGAAGCTCGCCGAAGCGAAACAGAGACCAAACGAATTGAACTAGACCACCTTGTGCATGATTCGGCATCGCCGAATCGTGCACGGGTTCAGCGTAGCTGAACCCATCTAGGGAAGGTGGGATTCGAACCCACAAGAGCGTAAGCTCAACCGCTTTTGAGGCGGTCGCGTAGACCGTTCCGCCACTTCCCCGCAAGTTTATTGGGTTCGCACGCTACCCGGAGCGCCCTGCGTCGCGCGCTGGGCGTCCGCATCCGCGGCCGCGATGGCGTCGCGTGCAGCAGCAAGCGACGCTGCCGCTTCGTAACCGAAGCGCAGATGCGCAATGCGACCGGACGCAAGCGTCAGACGCGCAACGAGCGAATAGGTGCGCTCGCTGACCGCGGCATGCTCGACATCGCCTTGGCGCCATGCGATGGTCGCCAGTTCGTGCGTTGCGTCGTCGTAGTACCCAAGCGCCCTGCCGCTGCTGACGGCGCGCATCGTCAACGGTGCGAACACGGTGTCGTCGGGTGCGAAGAGGTGCCGAGTCGCCATGTCGGTGCCGCTCCCAACCGAAAGCGACGTCACCGACACGGCACGCTGCACGTCGCTCGAGGACACGTAACCCACGGGCGTAAAGCGTTCGTCGACGGAAAAGGAACGTGCCCCCGCTTCCAATGTAACGTCGCGCTCGAAGACGGCACCCTGCGGTAGCACGTCCGGTGCATCGTATCGGAAGTGCGCCGACGCACGTGTGCCGCTGTCGAGGATCTGAGCTGCATAGGCTCGGTTGTAGGTTCCGGCTGGGAAGGTGTGCGTGTACTTCGCGATCCGGTCGCTCGTCGAGAGCGGCGGTTCGAGGGCGACGTCGTCGCGCATGGCCCCGACGGTCGTGAATACGTTGCGTCCGGTGCGATCGTCTTCGAAGACGAATGCGCGCGCCCCGGCGGCAGGCGCGATGACGATGCGGACAAGCCCGTTATCGAGCACAACTGCTGCGTCGCCGTCGCGATACACGTCGGCACGATACGCAAGCACGCCTGACGACGGCACCACAAGCGGCGGACGCGCCGGCAAGCGTGCATCCCGGCCGCGAACCGGTATCGAAGCAGATGTGGATTCGTTCCGTGCTTGTAGCGCGTCGGCTTCCCGAGCGTGTCCCCCAAGTGCAATGACCAATCCGGCGTGCGCGGGAATCGTCAGCGGCGGCACGTGTACGCGCGTTCCGTCTGCGAGCCCGACGCTCGCATGGCGCGCTTCCAGCGTGCGCTCTCCGTAATTCGCGACGCTCAAGAATCCCACGACTCGATGCGATACGTCGATTGCAAAGCCGGCGTTCGGGAGCCCGCTGACCACCGGCCGGCGTCCGCGCGCGGCAAGCGCGTTGCGCAATGCGGCGGGCGCGATGGTCTCGATGATGCGCCCGCCGGCACGGCGATAACGCGCGAGGCGCTGCACGGTACCGGGCTCCAAACGAAGGCCTCGCTCGAGCTGCGGCTGCGGCACGAGCAGCAGCCCGAAGCTGCGTAATTGCTTGTCGCTCGTCGCGCGCAGATCGACGAGCCGGCAGTTGAAGCTCGCGTCGCGGCACGTGCGCTGTGCGTCCAGCGTACGCGCAGCGATCTCGGCGAAATCCGCGTTGCTCATGCGCCGCGGCCGAAACGCGTCGCCGAGATACGCGATCGCCGCATCGTACTCGACGCGCGACGCTGCCAGTTCCGATCCGAAGCGAGCGACGAGCGTTCCCAGCGCCGCGGTCGGTGCATAGCGCGGCGCCGGATTTCCGGCGAGGCCGAGCGCCGCATCCCACGCATAGAAGTCGTTTGAAAACGGCACTTCCCAGCCGGCCGGATAGAGCGTATCTTGCGCCGGGAAGTTGACGATGCCGCGAACGCCCATACCGACCATCGTCGACATCGCGAGCGCGGTGTTTGACGGATCGGCGGCACGCGGACGAACATCGTCCGGTCCTTGCAGCCAACCCGCTTGGAATTCGCTTGCCATCAACGGCTGATGCGGGCGCGTCTGCAGCATGCCGAACGAGAGCTGCAACTGCGCCAGATCGTGCTCGCCGAGCGCATAGGCATCGCTCTGGTACCAATTGCCCATCGTCCAGACCGGCGACGACGCGGGAACTTTCATCTGATACGTGTTGATGAAAACCGGTTCGCGGGATCCGGTGACGCCGTGGACGACGCTGCGCAACCACTCCAGATACGCACGCAGATGCGGCGCCGGGTAGGTTTGGTTATCGAGGTATGCACCTTGATCGTCGTCGAGCGCGACCGCAATGACGCGACCGGCGTCGGGCCGGAACTCGCGCAACACGCGTTCGAGCCAGCGACGGGCATACCTCACGTGCGTGGCGTTGCGCATCCACTCTGCGGCAGCATCGTCGGAATGCGCGTTTTGCAAGGTCGCCGTCGGTGGATAGCGGCCTTCGAGCAAATCGTGCAGCGGCATGCCGTATTCGGGACGTGCTAAGAGCCAGGCGGGATACCCGCCGTTGCGCCACTCGTTGCGAATGACTGGGCCCGGTCGCAAGATGATCTTAAAGCCGTGCACCCGTGCCAATCGCAGTACCTCATGCAAATCGCGCCGCGGGTTGGTGCGTCCGTCGAAGTCAAAGTCGCCGTCGGCCAGTTCGTGCCAATTCCACGGCACGTAGAGATCGAGCGTATTGATGCCGAGGTCGTGCAGCCGCGCCATCGACGCGTCCCACATGTCGCGCGGCAAGCGTTCGTAGAAGAAGGCTGCGCCGTAGACGAAGAACGGTTTACCGTCGACTTCGAAGATTGCGTCGCCGTCGCGATCGACGATTGCGCTGTGGCCGTACGTCGCCGCTGCGGCCGTGCGCGACAGCCCAAGCGGAAGTGCCGTCGCGAGGAAAAAGGCCGCGGCGCCAAAGGCCTGCACACGTCTCATGCGGCGATCTATCGCCGCGCGGGAGCGCCGTCCCCTCTGCGCGTAGCACCCGTAGTGGCGACGAGCGAACTTGGCCGGCTCCTGCAACTCGAAGGTGACGTGCGCATCGAGTTCACCGAGTCGCCGGCGTTGCGTGACAACCCGCTCGGCGATACGGCGCTTCGGCCGCTCGCGGTCTACACGCCTCCGGGCTTCGATCCCGGCGGTTCCAAACGGTATCCCGTCGTGTACGTACTGCACGGTTACACGGGTGACGTTGCCGCACTGCTCAGCGCGCGGCCCTGGGAAACCAACGTCGTGCAGTGGGCGGACCGGTTGATTGCGCAGCATAGGATGCCGCCCGTGCTGCTTGCGATCGTTGACGGCTTCACGCGTTTGGGTGGTTCGCAGTACGTTGACTCGATCCACAACGGCGCTTACGCAACCTACGTCGTTCGTGACGCGCTCGGTCATGTCGACGCGCACTATCCGACGATCGCGCAAGAAGGGGGCCGTGCGGTGCTGGGTAAGTCGTCGGGCGGTTTTGGTGCGCTCTATCTGCCGTTGCACTATCCCGGAACGTTCGCCGCCTTTGCAGCCCACAGTGCCGACTCGAACTTTCGCAGCAGTTTCGGCGGCGGCTTCACCGACGCGCAGCGTACGCTTGAAGCTCACGGCGGCGACATCGCTACTTTCGTAGCGGCTTTCGAGAAGAAGCACAAACGGGCACAACCCGAATACGCAACGATGGAGATGCTCGGCTATGCTGCCGCATACTCGCCGCGCGCGGCGCGCGCATTTGCGCTCGACCTGCCCTTCGACATGAGTACCGGAGAAGTGCGCGAGGATGTCCTCGCCCGCTGGCTCGCGTACGATCCCGTCGAGTTCTGCACGCACAAGCAGGGCGAACTGCGGCGTCTGCGCTTACGTTACGTCGACTGCGGCCGGCGCGACGAGTACGGACTCGATATCGGTGCGCGCATGCTCGTCGGCCGGATACGCGCCATGGGTCTCGAGGTGCGTCACGAAGAATTCGACGACGATCACCGCAACGTCGGTTATCGCTACGAAGTCTCATTGCCCGCGCTCGCGGGCGCTCTGGAGGTCGCATGAAAATCGGTTCGTTGGCAGCGCTCGCAAGCGGCATCGCGTTGCTCGGTGCGCTCGTCTTGCCGGCCGCAGCGGCCGGCTCACTCAGCTACGACGATCCCGGCATGCACTTCAAGGCGCCCGACGGTTGGCAGCGCATCGACATTCCGAATGGCGATGCCGCCGACCAAGATCACAAGCCGCCGGCCGCGGTCTTCGTCTTTCATCCTAGCCGGATCGACCAACGAACGATCGTCGTCGACATTCAGTCCGGCAGCGATTCGCTCGAGGCCTTCGAACGCGGTCACGAAAGCGATCTTCATCAAGGCGGCGACAGCAGTGACGCGCACGTCGACAAGAAGACGCAGGTGACGCTCTCAAACGGCATGCCTGCCTATTTACTTCGCATCACCGTGGGCGACGGTCTAAACTCCGTACGCCGTTACGAATATCTCGTGTTCGACGGCCAACGCAACATCGACGTCTCCTATTCTGGCCATCAGGGCGAATTCGACGAGAAGGACGCGCTCGACGGCCTCTCATCCCTTTACGTCGTCGCCTATCCGCGCAACCGCTCCTAAGGCGGAATATGCTATTGTGCTCAGCTTGACCGTATTACACCGCCGTAGTTAAAATGGTATATGACAAGCTTCGTGACAACCGTACGTTTGCCCGCCGCCACGCGCTCGGCATTGGAAGCGGATGCCCAGCGGCTCGGCCTGGGCCTCTCGGAATACCTGCGCAAGCTTGCTGAATCGCGTGAACTCGAGCTGCGGAATGCGGAAATTCGGGATCAGGGGCGGCGGCTGGCTGAACGCCTGAAACGCTCACCATCGTCGGCGCATGACGTCGAGGCACTGGGTACGCCGCAGACCGATCTGCCTGCATGGGATGGACCGCTGCCGGAATGATACGCCCCGACGCTGGATCGATCGTCGTCGTGGACTGGCGCGGCGGCACGCCGCCGAGCGAACCGAACAAACTCAGGCCGGTACGGAAGTATCTTCGTTGCGCCGATGACACGCGACGAAACGGTCGTCCATCCCGCCTTTGCGGTGTCCATCGAACCAACCGCGCGAAACGGGTGCCTCGGGCGTTCTTGGATATTGGCAGGTTACGCAACCGCGGTCTCACTTAACCGTGTGCGCACGACGTCGTCCACGATTTCCGATGAGCAGCTCGCGCAAGTCCGTCGCAAAGTTGGCTTCATGATCGGCTTCCCGCAGGTAAGCCCGCTTTTACGCAAGTTGACGACCGCCTCATAGCGGCAAATCGACGCGCCGACCTTGCTGCATCCGCGCCGTTTCAGTTTGCTTAGCGAAGCAGCACCGCGGGTGACGTCGCGTCGAGCGCCCCGCGCAGGTCGGCGATGAGGTCCTCGATGTCTTCGAGTCCGATGGAGAGGCGCACGAGCGAATCGGTGACGCCGCGCCGCTCGCGTTCATCTTTGGGTATTGATCCGTGCGTCATCGCTGCCGGAATCGAGATCAGCGATTCGACGCCGCCCAGACTCTCCGCGAGGCTGAACAGTTTCGTCGCCTCGGCAAAGGCGGATGCGCGCTCGGAGTCGCCGCGCAGCGTCAGCGAAAGCATTCCGCCGAATCCCCGCATCTGACGCTTCGCGAGTTCATGCTGCGGATGCGAGGGGAGTCCCGGATAGTGCACGCGTTCGACGTCGTCGCGCCCGTGGAGAAATTCGGCCACCGCACGGGCGTTTCGCTCGTGTTCGCGCATCCGGACGGCGAGCGTTTTTGCGCCGCGCATCACGAGCCATGCGTCGAAGGGACCGGGCACGCCGCCGGCCGCGTTCTGGTAGAACTTCAGCTCTTGCGCTAATTTGGGATCGTTCGTGAGCGCGGCCCCACCAACGACATCGCTGTGCCCGCCGATGTACTTCGTCGTGGAATGCACGACGACGTCGGCTCCGAGCGCAAGCGGCGACTGGAGGTACGGCGACGCGAAGGTGTTGTCGACCACGAGCACGGCACCGGGCGGCCGCAGTGCCGCGAGCGCCGCGATGTCGACGAGGCGCATCAGCGGATTGGTCGGTGTCTCCGCCCAGATCAGCTTCGTGTTCGGCCGCAGCGCCGCTCGGCCTGTCGCTAGGTCGGTGAGATCGACGAAGTCGAACGCAATGCCGTAGCGCGCGAAAACTTTAGAAAAGACGCGATACGTTCCACCGTACAGATCCTCGCCGACGACGACATGATCGCCGCTTGAAAGCGAGCCGACTACCGCCGACGTGGCCGCCATTCCGCTTGCGAAAGCGCTGCAAAAATGCGCTTCTTCGAGCGCCGCAAGCTGCGTCTCGAGCGCGCTGCGGGTCGGATTTGCCGTCCGGCTGTAGTCGAACCCGCGATGCTTCCCGACGGCCGTCTGCGTGTACGTCGAGGTCTGATAGATCGGAACCGTAGTGGCGCCCGTCGTCGGCTCTGCTTCCTGTCCAGCGTGAATAGCTCGCGTACTAAATTTCATGGGTTCCTTCTTTCGATGCGAATCGGTATTGGGACCACTACGCTGGTACGTTCATGGCTACTCGCGTCGCGAACGTGGCCCTCTCGCCGTTCAACGGGGGCTGACCAGCACCAAGGAAGGCGATGCGGGCCGTTGTTACGGTTGGACGTTTTTGAGAACGCCGAATAATTAAAGAAGCTATCCCGCCGGCGGCGTGCTCGCGGACAGATATGAAATGATGTCTTGCCGCGTGACGACGCCGGAGGGCCGGCCGCCGTCGGTTACGACGATCGCCGAGTTCGCGAGCGTGAGAAGCTTATACGCGTGTTCGATCTCGGCGTCGGTTTCGAGCGCCGGGAAGGGGCGGCCCATCACTTCTCGGACGGGTTTGTGCAGTAAGTCCGAGCGGTCGAACACGGCTTGCATGATGCCGACGTCGTTGACGCTGCCGACGATCACGTCGCCGCGTACGACCGGCAACTGCGATATCTCAAATCTGCGTAGCTTGTCGAGCGCATCCTTGACGACGTCGTCGTCCTTGACGACGATCATCGGCGGTAACGGCTGCTTGCTGCGCAGCACGTCGCCGACCGTTGCCGTGCGTTTGCCCTCGGCCATAAAGCCGTTGGCGATCATCCACTCATCGTTGAATATCTTCGACATGTAACCGCGACCCGAGTCGGGAAACACGACGACGAGGATGGCGTCGCTCGGTAGCGTTTTGGCCAGCTGTACGGCGGCGACGGCGGCCGTGCCCGATGAGCCGCCGACGAGCAAGCCTTCTTCACGCGTGATCCGCCGCGCCATCAAAAACGAATCGCGATCGGACACGCGCGTCATCTCGTCGATGACTTTCAAATCGACCGTCTCGGGAAGATACGACATGCCGATGCCTTCGACGGCGTACGATTTGGGCGTGTCGCCGGAGTAAATCGAACCTTCCGGATCGGCGCCCACGACGCAAATCTTCGGATTGCGTTCCTTCAGATAGCGCGCTGTGCCCGAGATCGTTCCGCCCGTTCCGATGCCGGACACGAAGTGCGTGATCGTGCCGCCTGTCTGCTCCCAGATCTCGGGACCCGTCGAATAATAGTGCGCGTCCGGGTTCGAGTGATTGTGCCACTGATTGGGCATGAAGGCGCCCGGAATTTCGTTGACCAGACGCGTTGCCACGCCGTAGTACGACTCCGGCGAATCCGAGGGCACGTTCGTCGGCGTGATGACGACCTCGGCGCCATACGCACGCAAGAGATCGATCTTTTCCTTCGACATCTTGTCCGGCATGACCAAGATGCAGCGGTAGCCGCCGATCGCCGCCGCCATCGCGAGGCCCGTCCCCGTGTTACCGCTCGTGGCCTCGACGATCGTCGAACCGCGCCGAAGCCAGCCGCGTTCCTCGGCTTCACGCATCATCGCAACAGCGGGCCGGTCCTTTACGCTGCCGCCCGGGTTGACGTACTCGATCTTCGCGAGCACCAGGCACTTCGCGCCGTCGATGACCCGGCGCAACCGAACCAGCGGTGTCCGGCCGACGGCATCGAGCGCACTCTCGAAATAGCTTAGCCCATGCGGCCGTTCGGTAATCATCGGCGTGTCTCCATCGCGCACTCCCTTCGGCGTTGTGGGTCAATTGCCTTAGGGCCGGGTAACCATGCGGCATGGCGACGGACTTTCGCAGCGGCACCGACTTTCCACGGCGCGGACGCGACGAATGCGGCGGCTATCTATGGCTCTTGCGACTTTTTGACAAGGCGCGGGCGGCCGCGGGCGGCACGATTCATGACTACATCTACCCGTGTCCCATGGACGAGGGCGTCATGGAGCGCTGGGGCATTACCGCGGCTGATTTCAACGACGCCGTGCGCACGCACCGCAGCGACGATGCAATTTTGGGATGGCTACGTGAGCGCGTCGACGCATCGCGGAGCGAGGCGGCCAATCGCTGGCTGGTACAAGAAAAAGCGGCCAATCTCGATCGACAAGATGCCGAAGAGGGCGTGGCCGCTACCGCCGAAAAGTCGCCCCGATGAAGATCGCGCGCTTCGCGTTCCTCCTGGCATTCGTGACCTTGCCGCTGGTCGGCTGCGGTTTAGGCCTGCCGCCTGCGGGTGATTATGCAACGGTGTACGGCCAGGTGACCGACGCCGGGACGGGCCAACCGGTGCAAGGCGCAAGTGTACTCGTCAACGGCGTTTTACCGGCTACAACCGATGCAGCGGGCAACTTCACGCTTTCCCCGGTTCCGACCGGCGCATGGTCGTACACCGTTACCGCGCCGAAACATAAAAAAGTCGCGAGCACCAATCCGCCGCCGCTCACCCCGGGCGAAAAGCGCAACTTTCCGATTCGGCTGACGCCGGGTTCGCGGTAACTTAAGCGCTTTTCACAGCCGCCGTTTCGCCCGTACGCCGACGGGGCGGAAGCGGCTCCGAGCGTACGAACGAGGCCCGACGTGCGACGTGCTCGTCGATCATCTTGAGCACCACCTCAGCCAAACGCTGCGGATCGTGGCGCACGGTTTGCGTCTCGCTGATCACGCTCGCGCCGATCACGCGGACGCCGAGCGCTTCGATTGCGGCGCGGTCCGCGTCGACGGGAACCTGACCCTCTTCGGCATACGCTTCGAGCAGGCGGCGCGGCGGTTCTTCGTTGAGGATAACGTAGTCGCAAACCCGTTCGCCGGATTGTTCGAGTAGGGTGCGAACGTGCGCCGACGCGGTGAAGTCATCGGTTTCGCCGGGCTGCGTCATCACATTGCAGACGTACATCTTCAGCGCGCTCGAATCGGCCACGGCGCGGGCGATGCCTTCGATCAGCACGTTGGGCAGAACCGACGTGTACAAGCTGCCGGGGCCAAGCACGATGGCGTCCGCGTCACGCAGCGCGTCGAGCACTTCACGCAGCGGCCGGGCGCCGGCAGGTTCGAGCGACAAGCGCTCGATCTGCCGGTGCGAGGCCGAAATGTTCGTCTCGCCGCGGACGAAACTGCCGTCGACGAGCCGCGCGCAGAGCCGTACCGTTTCGAGGGTGGCGGGCAGCACGCGCCCCTTGATCTTGAGCACGCGGCTCGACTCTTTGATCGCGCGATCGAAGTTGCCGGTGATGCCGGTCATCGCGGCAAGGAACAAATTGCCGAACGAGTGTCCGGTCAGGCCTTCACCCTCAGCGAAGCGGTACTGGAAGAGATCCGTGACCAGCGCTTCGTCGTCGGAAAGCGCGACCAAACAATTGCGGATGTCGCCCGGCGGCAGCATTCCGAGCTCATTGCGCAGGCGCCCTGAACTGCCGCCGTCGTCGGCGACGGTGACGACGGCGGTCAAATTGGACGTCGAGCGTTTGAGCCCGCGCAGCAACGTGGAAAGTCCCGTGCCGCCTCCAATCGCGACGATCTTATATCCGCCGCGCAAGCGCCGGTCGAGCAAGGCATCGACGATCGTGCCTTTGGCGGTGGGATCGATCGCATTGACGATCGCGCGCATCCATTGTCGCATTCCGAAGAACACGCAAAAGAGGCCGACGATGATGAAGGCGTACGAAAGGATGCCGAGCTGCATGCCGAGATCCGCAAAGACCGCGTCGATGGTCTCGTTGATCGGGACTTGAGAGCCTTCGGCGACGAACCAGCGCGTCACCCCATTGACGAGCAACGCGCAGCCGAAGGCCGCAAGCACGAGCCACCGTTTGACGCCCAGACCCGGATAGAACCAGCGCATGAAACGTACGGAACCTCTCATGTTTCCAATACCAACTCGCGCAACTCAGGCACGACCCTGACGCCGTGTGCCTCGAGGTGCGCGGCCAACCGCCGCGCGACGTAGACCGAGCGGTGACGGCCGCCGGTGCATCCGACCGCGATCGTGAGCCGCGCTTTCCCCTCGCGGCGGTACAAGGGGAGGAGAAAATCGACCAGTCCCGTGAGACGCGCTAGGAACGGCTGCGTCTCGGAGAGCGCATCCATATAGGCAATTACTTCTGGATCGAGACCCGTAAGGTCTCTCAGTTCGGGTTCGTAATTGGGATTGGGAAAAAAGCGTACGTCGAACACCATATCGGCGTCGAGCGGAACGCCGTACTTGAAACCAAATGCGACGATGTGTACGGCAAGGTGCGCAGCAGATGCGGGGCCGGCGTAAGTTGCGAGCAGCCGCAGCTTGAGATCGTGCGGCGTATAATCGGTCGTGTCCCAAACCTGGGTCGCGCGAGCGCGCAGCGGTTCGAGCGCGTGCCTTTCGCGCTCGACGGCAGTTATCAAGCTTGCGCCGTTACCCGCCGGATGGCGACGGCGCGTCTCGCTGTAGCGTCGGACGATCGTTTCGCTCGCGGCATCGAGGAACACGAGCTCGACGTCAACGCCCCGTTGTTCGAAGGTTGCCAAGGCCGCGAGCGCGTCGCCGTAAGCGCCGCCGGTGCGGACATCGAGCGAGAGGGCAAGCTGTGCGATGCCTTGCCGTTGTGCAAGCGAGATGAACTGGCCGGCGAGCGCGGGCGGTAAGTTATCGACGCACGAAAACCCGGCGTCCTCGAGCGACTTCATCGCCTGACTCTTGCCGGCACCGGAACACCCCGTGACGACCACGAACCGTAAAAACGGACTTTCGCCGGAGCCTGTGCTCATGAGTTTCTTTTCGCCCGAAAAAATCGACGACCTTATCCCGGTGCTTACGCCGCTGCTCGAACAGTTGTGGCAACTGCGGCGCGAGCTTGCCATTACGCTTTTGGAAGAAGACCCGGCCTTGCGCGTTCGCAGCGGCCCGCGCGGCTCGACGACCGAGCATCGGGCTGCGGCCCGACGGATCGTGAATTTACGGGCCGAGTTGATCCGCATGATCGGGCGCATTGAAGCGTATGGTTGTGTCGTGAAGGACCTCGACCTCGGTCTGCTCGACTTCCCGGCGCTTAGGGACGGAAGGCCGGTCTTTTTATGCTGGAAAGCGGGCGAACCGAGCGTCCAACACTGGCACGCCACGGACGAAACCTTCGCCGAGCGCAAACCGCTTGGAGGGCGCTTTTAGGCGGTTGCGGTTGCCGGTTCGACCTTGATGAAGTCTTCGGCCAAGCCTTGCAGCCGCACCTCGCCGAACTCGACGGTATACGCTCCCGCTTCGAGGCTCTTGACGTCGCCGATCTCCGGCACGTTGGCGAGCTGCGGAATCTTCGAGCGAATCTCATCGGGCAGACGTACCTTATCGCCCACGTCGAGACCGCCTGAAGCGAAGAGTTTCTCGAGTTCGTCCATCAGCATCGGCAGTGGGATCCCGTAGCCTTCACTGACCTGTTCAATCGTCTCGGTCTCGCTGATCGCGCAGTGCGAGCAACCGCCGAGATGAAATTTTGCGAAAACGCGACGCGCCCCGGCATGCGTTTTGAAGGCTTGATCGACCGTCAGGTCTTTGCTGAAATGGGCACTCATGACAATCTCTCCAAGGGTCGGCGGTCGACCAGGCAGCGACGAAGCGTTGCGGACCGCGCGCACGTTATTGGCTACGACCGCGCGCGGTGCCTCGAAGTTGCGGCGGCGGCCGCAGCAGTCCGGCGAGCAGACCGCACGCATAGCCCGTATGGATCAGCGGGAAGAAGACGAGGGTTCCGGCCGTAACGGTCGCAGGTTCACCGCGGCGACGCGCCAGCACCGTTGTCAGCGCGTATGCGATGTACAGCGGCACGAGGCACCGGCGCGCACGCGATAGCGCCAGCCCCAGCGTCAGCATAAGCGCCAGGGGCGGGGCGACGTGGCGCATCCGCACGGCGCTCGGATAGCGGCGAAACGTTTGCATCCGCCAAAAGCCGTAGCGCGTCCACTGCCGTATCATTGCCGCCGGACCGCGCGTTGCGATGCGGCCCATCGCGACGGGCACACGAAAAATACGGCCGCCGCTCGCCCGGATATGCTCCGTTAGTTCCGAATCTTCGTTGGCAGCCCAACGCTCGTCGAAGCCGCCGAGTCGGCCGAGGACACCGGGTCGGTACGCCCCGAGATACACCGTCGTAACCTCGCGCGCGCCCACACCGCCGCGACGGAAATCGGCGGGACCCAGGCCCAGGGGATTGGAGTAGAGCGCAATACCGAGCGCGCTGCCGTAATCGTGCGCCTGCGGATGCGGTGTCGGCGCACCGCCGACGCACCAGACGTCTTGCGGCAACGTGGCGAGCGCTTCGTCGATGATAGCCAGATAGTTGGGTTCGTAGATCGTGTGCGCGTCGAGCCGGACGATCAGATCGTCGTCGGTCGTGCGCGCGAGCCCCGCATTGAGGGCTCGAGGGATCGACCGCTCCGTCTCACGGACGAGTTCGCCCGCGATTGCGGTTTCAGCGAGCCATTGCGCAAACAGCGCATCGCCGCCGTCGCGTGACCCGTTATCCACGCCGATGATGAACAGTCGCTCGCGCGGCACGGTTTGTACGGCAAGCGAGGCCAGAACCGCGGGCAGATGCCGCGCTTCGTTGAGGAACGGCATGATGCAGGCGATGCGAGGAACCGTCATATTCTTTATCTCGGCTTTCACAGGGTGCGAAAAGCACCCTGTGAAAGGCGAAGGCCGCCTGTAAGCCGGATTCTGTACCGCTTGCGCGGCGGCGGCCATCTCTCTAGGGCGCGCCTCACGGCGCGCCTCGATGCGACTTGACTCGTGCGGACGGGCCGTCCGGCAGACTGCGCTCCGAAGAACCGCCGCCTGCACCTCGAGCTGTCTTGCTTCGCGTGGGGTTTACCCGAGCCCACGTCATCGTGGTACTCCGGGAGCTTTTACCTCCCGATTTCACCCTTAGCCGTGGCCAGCGGACCAGTCATGGCCGGTTTTGTTTCTGTGGCACTTTCCTTCGAGTTGCCTCGACAGGACGTTATCCTGCACGCTGCCCTGTGAAGCCCGGACTTTCCTCACGTCGAAGACGCGCGACTGCCCGGCGGCCTTCGCCTATGGATTGTACCACCGGCCGGCAAGGTTGAACGCACGGTACGGAGCCGCCGATATGCCGATATGATGATGATATGAGTTTGCGGGGATGACTTCCAGGTTACCGGCCGACCCGCTGGGCGCGGCGACTTGGCTGCTCGCCTGCATGGCGATGCTGCTCGGCGTGCTTTTGCGGTTTGCGTACCTTGGCGCGCCGCTCTTCTGGCAGGATGAAGCGTATACGGCCCTGCGCGTCACCGGCCACACCAATGCCGCGTACCGGCGAATCTTCGACGGCCGTGTGCACTCCGTCGCTGAAGTGCGCTCGTTCGTGACGCTCGATCGCGCTCGCGGGGTCGCGGACGTCGCCCGTGCGCTGGCCGCCGAAGAACCGCAGCACCCGCCGGGGTTTTATGCCCTCGACCGGCTTTGGATCGGCAGCTTCGGTTCGACTCCAGCCGGCTTCCGCGGCCTCTCCGCCCTGCTCGGCACGCTCGGGATTGCGCTCGCGTTCGCGCTCGGGAGGAGGCTTGGCGGGAAGCTTGCGGGCGCCTTGTTTGCGGCGCTCTTTGCGCTTTCGCCGCTCTTCATTCTCTATGCACGTCAAGCGCGCGAGTACGCCTTCTTCGCCGACGCGACGCTGCTGGGAACGCTCGTCTTCGTGCACGCACTCGAGACGCGGCGGTGGGGCGCGTGGGTGCTCTATGCGCTGACGGTTGCGCTCGGAGTGTATATCGATCCGCTCTACGCGCTCGTTGCGCTCGCGCACGGAATCTGCGCGCTGTTCGAACCGGAGCGCGTTCGGGCGTTCGTAGCGTGGGCGCTCGCGTGTGCGGTCGGTGCGCTTTCATTTTTGCCTTGGGCGCTTGCAGCCGTGCGCGGCCGCGAAGACGTCGCGGGACAACTCGATTGGGCGCGTACCGCGTATCCGCCGGCGGAACTCGCAACCAAGTGGATCTTCAATGTCGCGGCGCTCGCCTTCGACGGCGAATTTCGCGTACTCGCGCTCGCTCCGATCGCCGCGCTCGTCATTGTCATCCTTGCGGGCGCGATCGTCGCCGCCGCGTGGCTGCGCGAAAAGCGCGGCCCTCGTATTGCGCTCGTGGTGGGCGCGGTGACCTTGCTTTTCTTCGTTGCGCGCGATGGGATAGGGGGCGCGCATTATCAAACGATTCCGCGCTATTTGATGCCGCTTTGGGTCGGGTTACTGCTGGCCGCTTCACTTGGCTTCGCGCACGTTTTGCGGTTGCCTCGGAACGCACTACGCGCGGCTGCATTTACGGCCTGGGCGCTGCTGCTGGGCGCGGGGACCGCCGCGGCGATCGTGCGCGGCAGCAGTCAGAATTGGTGGGACGACAACGACCAGATCGCGTTCCAACAAGTGGCGAGCCGCATCGACGGCGCGGCGCGTCCGCTCGTGATCAGCGAAGCGCATTGGCATGTGCCGCTCGTGCTTGGACGCTATGTGCGCAGCGACGGCCAGTTCTTGCTTTTCAGCGACGGCATCCCGCGCATACCGGCCGGCCGTAACGCATTCGTCGTAACGCCTACCTCGGGCGTTCTGCGGTCGCTACTGGCGCGCACGCGCAGTTCCTATGCGGTGCAAAACGACTCGCCGCCGCCCCCGAGCATCATCGCGACCTTCCATCGCAGACTAATGCACGATCAACCCGCGCTCGAACGCGGCAACTCGCCGACGTTTATTCCGCAAAACGCACTGTACCGACTGCGACCGACCGCCGCCGCTGTGGTGCTCCTCCGCACGATGCCGAACATGCCGGCCTCCCGATCGCGAGGCATGGCTCGGCGGGTTAAACGCGCGACAGCGAACATTTGGCCCCAGGGGCGGCTTTGAGCGGCCCGCATTCTTGTACCCGTACGCCGGCTGGTGGAGCGCGCGGCCTATGCGGACGCAGGGACTGATGCAGCGCGCGATCTCGAACGTTCGCCATTTATCTGTGGCACGGTCCCGAGCGCGACCTTGACCGGGCGAAGATATTCACACCGCGACGCGAGTCCGCGATCGTAACGAACCTCGCGCTTGCGCCGTAGGACATTCCGTCGCGCGATAAGTAAGCCGTCAGCATGACGCGCTTTCTTCTCGCGGTCGCATTTGCCGCTTGCGCGACCGCGCCGGCCGCCGCCAATCCCGCAGCGGCGACCCGAGCGCAAGCGCAACGCGTGACGATCGTGCGCGACGATTGGGGCATCGCACATGTCCACGGAAAGACCGACGCCGATGCGGTATTCGGTATGGCGTACGCTCAAGCGGAAGACGATTTCAACCGCGTCGAGACCAACTACCTCACAGCGCTCGGCCGCAGCGCCGAAGCGGACGGCGAAGCCGCTCTGTATCCAGACTTACGGCAACGGTTATGGGTCGATCCGCTCGATCTGCAAGCGCGCTATCGCCGCAGCCCGGCTTGGCTGCGCAGGCTGATGGACGCGTGGGCGGGCGGCCTGAATTATTTCTTGCTCACGCACCGCTCCGTCCATCCGCGCGCACTTAGCCGCTTCGAGCCCTGGATGGCGCTCAGTTTCAGTGAAGGCAGCATCGGCGGCGATATCGAGCGCGTCTCGCTCGATCGTTTGCGCGGATTCTATGGCGGCGGTGTTGCAGAACGAGCGCATACGCCGCTTGCCGACGTACCGGTCGACGATCCGGGTGGCTCGAACGGCATCGCGATCGCGCCTGCAAACACGATCGGCGGACATGCACTCCTGCTGATCAATCCGCACACGTCATTTTATTTTCGCTCCGAACTGCAGATGTCGAGTGACGAGGGACTCGACGTGTACGGCGCTGTGACATGGGGTCAGTTTTTTGTCTATCAGGGATTCAATCCGCATGCCGGCTGGATGCATACGTCGACCGGCGCCGATGCGGTCGACGAGTTCTCGGAAACAATCGTGCGCAGCAACGGCCGGCTCTATTACCGCTACGGGAGCGAGCTACGTCCGGTCGCCGTGTCGAAGATCTCGATACGCTACCGCACGGCAAGCGGCGCGATGGGAATAAGAAACTTCATGGTCTATCGTACGCACCACGGCCCCATCGTCGCCGAGCAGGACGGCAAGTGGATCGCGCAGGCGCTCATGTACCGGCCGGTGCGTGCGCTCGAGCAATCGTATCTGCGCACGAAAGCGCACGACTTCGCGTCGTACGAGCGTAGTGCGGCACTGCAAGCGAATTCCTCCAACAACACGATCTTCGCCGACGACAGCGGCGAGATTGCGTATCTGCATCCGCAGTTCATTCCCCGCCGCGACGACCACTTCGACTATACGAAGGTGGTTGACGGCGCCAATCCCGCGACCGACTGGCGCGGCGTCGATACGCTCGACGAAGAGCCACACGTCGTAAATCCCTCGACCGGTTATGTCTTCAATACCAACGATTGGCCATATTCCGCCGCCGGTGCGGCAAGTCCGAAGCGCGGCGATTTTCCGCGCTACATGGACACCGCCGGAGAAAACGCGCGCGGCGTGCATGCGGCGCTACTGCTCGCGGGTCGACACGATTTCACGCTCGAACGGCTGCTCGCAGCGACCTTCGATCCCAACCTGCCGTTCTTCGCCGCGCTCGTCCCTTCGCTCGTCGAGGCATATGACGGTGCGCCGACGAGCGATCCGCTCAAAACGAAGCTGGGCGAACCGGTCGGCGTGCTTCGTGCCTGGGACGAGCGGTGGTCATCGCAGTCGGTGGCGACTTCGCTTGCGATCTTTTGGGTGGAAGAACTTTCGCGTTTTGAGGACAGCACGAATCTAGCGGCGTTACTCGCGACGCCTGCCCGAGAGAAACTGCAACGCTTCTCGCTCGCCGTAGACCGGCTAACGGCGGATTTCGGCAGCTGGCGAACACCGTGGGGCGACATCAATCGCTTCCAGCGCCTCTCCGACGACATCGATCCGCACTTTGACGACGCCGAATCCAGCATACCGGTGCCCTTCGTTCCGGGCATCTGGGGATCGCTTGCAGCATTTTATGCAGCGCCCGGTCCTAATACGAAGCGCCGCTACGGAAATTCCGGCAACAGCTTCCTAGCCGTCGTCGAATTCGGCAAGCGTGTGCGCGCCGTCGCCGTTACTGCGGGCGGCGAAAGCGGCCACCTGCATTCGCCGCACTTCGACGATCAGGCGGCTCGCTATGCCAGTGGAAACTTACGGCCGGTGTATTTCTATCCAGACGAACTCAGCGGCCATGTCGAGCGAAGCTACCACCCGGCGCGTAAGGACGACGCCTCGCGGCAAGACACACCGAACCACGCCGGCTTTAGTCCAGCCTCGTGTAGCGGCTCCCAACGCTCTTGGTTTGAGATCAGCCGAACGCAGGAGCGCGAGAGCGTAGTGCGGTCGCAGCCACTGAATCCGCGTGTACGCCGACGGGCACGACGTCGAACAAGTCGCGGTAAAGTGTAAGCGCGCGTTCGAGGACGGCGAGTTTCTTTGCGCGCGGCAGGTTCATCGCGGGGAAAAACGCCAACGTCGCAACATCTCGGCCATCGAGGAAGTCGAGCGGATGCAGTAGCAGTGACGGCGCGATGCGTAGCGCGCGGCAGGCCAGCAGCGCGCAACGGAAGTACGGCAGCGCAAGCGCCGGAGCGACGGTCGCGATGTAGAGTATGTAACTGAAGTGAATCGGAATCTTGAGGACCGGAAAGGTCGTGACGGGAATTTCGATGAGGGAGCGCCCCCCCGCGAGATTCCAGCGGTAGGTTCGCAGCGGTCGCAAACCATCGGCGAGCGTTCCGAAGAGCGCTTTGCGACGCTCGCGCTCTTCGGGAGTCAGTTTCGCCGTCATGAAATAGTAGGCGCGCGCGAGCGGTCCGATATAGGTCGGAAACGTGGAGCAGTCATAGCGGAAACCGTGCGCCGCCAGAATCTCGAGCGTTCGGCGCGACAGACTGAAGCCCGGACCGCGGAATCCAACGGGGCGAGAACCGGTTGCCGAAACGATTGCGTCACTGGCAGAAGCGATCTCGTCCTCGATTTGCGCATCGGTGTAACGCGCGAGCCACGGCTCGTGATGGAAGGAGTGGTTTCCAATCTCGTGACCCGAAGCCGCAAGCATTCCGAGCGCCGCGCGATTCTTGTCGAGCGCCGCGTCCTGACCGACGATGAAGACGGTGATGCGCTGCCCGTGACGAGCCAGAATTTCGAGGAAACGCGGCACGACCACGTCGAGATACGACGGAAACGTTTCCCATGCCGGATCGCCGTGGGTCTTTAGGTACGCCCATTCGTTATCGAGATCGAGCGACAGACTGCCGAGTGGTTTCATGTTCCTTCTGTTCGTTGAGAGTTTGTCACGTTTTGCCGAACTTTTGCCCGCGTGCATCGTTCGGCGCAGCCAATCGTGCACGAATTGGGTGTAGCCGAATCCGACTAACGGGATGCCGTCGCGCGGCGGGGTAGCGCATCGAGTGCCGCCAAGCCGCGCTCGACGAGCCCGAGCGTTTCGTTGACGTTGAGGGTACCGTTGACGATGTGGGCCGAATCGAGCAGCACGAGACCCGGCACGGAGCTTGCGACCGGCGGCAGATGCTGCGAATAGCGTAGCGTCGCAATCGGAAAGACGTACCGCACGCGCGAGATGCGAAACGCCCGCACCCGTGCGCGTGAAAAGCGCGGATACATGCGCTCGAGCGCCGTAAGAAAGCGCGCTTCGATCGCCGCGTCGCTTTCTTCGAAAATCGGATCGTCGGGACGTACGTACTTCGGCAGGTAGATCAGTGCTTGACCATTCCACTCCCCCCGATCGACGACGCTTGCCATGTCGATGACGGCCGAAAACGGAACCCACGCATCGGTAAGGTTCGTCACGTAATAGGGACCGAGCGGTTCATCGAGCAGCAGCGAGGCGCATACGATGCCGCCGTATACTTTGGAACTCAAACGTTCGCGTTCATCGGGCGTCAGATCGGGAGCCAGCCGCGCCGCGACTGGAGCGGCGGTGGTTAGGACGACGCGTTCGAAGGTCCGCGGCGCCTCGTTTGCGACCGTGACGGTGACGCCTTCGGAGAGCTCTGCGCGGACGCCGGCAACGTCGGCCCCGGCGCAAAGTTCCACGCCCTGCTCGCGTAGACGTGCTTCCAAAGTCGCAAGCACGCGCGCGTAACCGCCCGGCACATAGCCGAACCGCTCGGCGCCCAGGCCCGCACGGCGGGCAGCATAGAGGCGTACGATGATTGCCCAGATGAAAGCGGCCGACGCATCGCGGTAGCGTTCGCCCAACTTCGCGAGCAGCAGCGGCCGCCAAATCTTTTCAAACGTTCTGCGGCCGGAGCGGCGCACGAGCCAGTCTTCGACCGAGACTTCTTCGAGCGCGGTGCCGTCCTTGATGCGCGAGCCGCTAGCGATCGTGTAGCCGAGCCGCAGCTTATCGAGTAGCCCGAGAGGCGGAAAACGCAAGAAGTCGACGGCATTGTTCATCGGGTGAAAGCGGCCGCCCGTATGGAAGCCGGTGCCGACGGTGGTCCACCGCATCTCGTCTTCCAGGCCGAGGTCCGCTAAGAGCGCGCGGGTGTGCGCATCGGAGAAGAGCGTGACGTGGTAATGCCGGTCCCACGTGACGCCGCCGAGGGTCCAGGCCGAAGCGAGCCCGCCGAACTGCGTGGCGCGTTCGAAAACGGTCACGCGCTCGCCCCGTTTCGCCAGCCGCAGCGCGAGCGTCAAACCCAGCATCCCGCCACCGACGATCGCCGTTGAGCCTTCGAAGCCGCCGAGGGGGCGAGACACGACCTGCATCATTATCGTTTCGGTCGTTCGTGAGGCCTTCGTGAACGACGCTCTCGGGCAGCGCCCGAGAGGTCGTTGTCTCATAAAGGACGCTCTCGGGCCGTGCGACAGTGTCGTTCCTTCGCTTCGCTTGCCGATACGGAGCGTAGTGGCGCGCGACGAAGGTGCGGCTGACGCCGCTACGAATCAGAGGTGCCGGTTAAACGGGGGCATAGCTCAGTTGGTAGAGCATCACGCTGGCAGCGTGAGGGTCAGGAGTTCGAGTCTCCTTGCCTCCACTACATTTGCGCGCGAAGGCCCGGCGGCGCTCGCGGGGATCGTGATGGCGGCGCTCGTGTTGCGGGTCGCCTTGATCGTGCTGTTGCGCCACAAGCCCACGCATGACGTGCGAATTTTCATCAGCTGGGCTCATCTGCTCATGCAGTACGGCACACACGGCCTCTATGCGCATGTCGACACGATCGATGGTTATCCCGTAAATTATCCCCCCGGCTACGGTTTGATACTGGCGGCGGTTACGCTCGTGTACCGCGCGCTCGTTGTGGCGCCGCGCGAGAACGACGTGCTGCTGGGGATGCTGCTCAAAGGGCCGGCCGTGGCGGCTGATCTCGTGCTCTGCGTCCTCGCGTACGGGATCGTTCGACGTTGGCTCGGTCTGCGGGCGGGGCTCGGCGCCGCTGCCATCGCGGCGTTCAGCCCGGCGACGTGGCCCATTTCGGCCGTCTGGGGCCAGGTTGATTCACTGTGCGCGATGTTCATGGTTCTGGCGCTCGCGTGCTCGCTCGGAGGCCGTCACACGCTCGCATGGATTGCGCTGGCGCTCGCCGTGCTCGTGAAGCCACTGCCGATCGTCGTAGCGCCGTTGATCTTGGCGGCCCAACTGCGCGATGAACGGCGCCTGTGGAAATTGCTCATCGGGCCGGCTGCGGGCTTGGTTTTAGCCTATGGCGCCTCGCTTGCATTCGCGCCGACCGCTCTGCCCGTCGGCGTCGCGCGGTGGCTCGTAGAACGCTACGTCGCCGGTCAGTCGCTGACGACGCAGACCTCGGTCAATGCCTACAACGTGTGGACCCTGGTAGGGACGCCCGTCTCCGACAACGTGCGCGCCTACGGCGTCTCGCTGCACGTGTGGGGCTGGGCGGCCTTCGGGGCACTCGGCGCCGCGACTCTCGCACGGTACGTTTGGCGTATGCGCGCCGCAACCGAGTGCCATCAGTGGGATCAGTTGACGACACGTGCCTGGTTCATCGTACTCGCCGGCCTGTTTTCACTCGTCACGCGCATGCACGAGCGCTACATTCTGTTCGCGCTCGCCCTCGTGCCGCTGATTTGGTTCTGCGGCCGGATCGAACGCCGAGCCGCCCTAGCGTTGTTGTCGGCTTTCGTGGTCTGCGTGGTGCTCGTGCTCGGCTTTTACGAGCACCGCGTGTTCGCTGAAATACCAGCCGCAACGCATATGCTCTCTTTGCTCAATCTCGTGGCTCTCGCAACCGTTGTCCGGTTGTTTTTCCGGGTTCGCCGCGGTCGGGAACCCGATGGAGCCGCCGGCTGACCCGCCGCGGGCGCTGCCGCTCGCGCCCGCTGCGAGCCCGCGAAGTAGGCTTGGCCCGAGCCGGCCGATTTGAAATCCGCTTTCGAGCCGATTGAATCCCGCTCGGGAGGCTTAGGGCCTCGTTAAACGATTCCGGCGCGAATGGCGTGCACGGCCGCTTGAGTCCGCGCCGAGATATTCAGCTTCGAGAAGATGCGTGAGACGTGATTTTTCACGGTCTTCTCCGAAAGGTGAAGACGCGCGCTGATCTGTTTGTTCGCCAAGCCTTCTGCGATCAACTTGAGGACTTCGGCCTCGCGCACCGACAGTTCCATGATGTCGGGTTTGCCGTTGCTTTGACTGCGTCGGCGCAACAGTCCACCCGCCACCCGCGGGTCGACGTAGGATTGGCCCTCGGCGACCGTCTTGATGGCGCGCAGCAGTTCGGGCGGCGAGATGTCCTTGACGATGTACGCTTCCGCACCGGCGGTCAAACAGCGCTGCATCATCTCGGGCGACAGGTGCATCGAAAGGACGCAGATGCGTGCTTTGGGCGACGCTTCCAAGCATGTCCCGAGCGTCTTTGCCACGTCGACGGGCTGACCGTCGAGGTCGATTACGACCAAATCGGGTTCGGCCGCTCCAAGCGTTTCGGCAGCGGGTGTGCGGAAATCGCCCACGACGACGAATGCATCGTCATCGTCGAAAATGCTGCACAGCGCTTTCGCGAAAAGAACTTGCGATTCGACGACCGCAACGCGTATACCAACGGAGACTACTGATGTTTTCATGCCAGTACTCCGGTAAACGACCGTGGCCCGCGATACTTGAGCGCGGGGTGGGCCATTCGAGGTATGTATTGCGAAACCGGGCCGAATGGGCGAGGGAATTGTAAAGAAACCCTAACGAATGTCGACGGCTGCAGCGCTCGAGGCCTTACGCAGCGAGCGCTGCTAGGAGTTCGGGCTCGCCCGCGCGCGGACCGATGACAACGTCGGCACCCAAGGCCTGCGCCAGCACGTGCCATGCAGCGTCGGTGCTGGGCGCGTAGATCACCAGGTGAGCGGCGGGAAGGCGCGCCCGCAGCGCTCGGATGCGCTCCAGCGGAGCTTCCAAGTAGCTCGCATCCAGAACAACGATGTCGGGTCGCAGCCGCCGCAACAGGGCGGCGGGCGGAGCCGACTCCACCCCGACCACATCGCGCCCGCTCGCCGCAATCGCGGCAGCGAAATACGGCGCGAACAGCGTTTGCGGTTCGATGATGAGTACCCGTTTGCGGGTCCTCCGAGCGGCGGCGGCCAACATATCCTAGCACTGTAGCAGTGAGTCCGCCGCCGGTTGTAGTGCGCTTGGGCACACTGTTCGGCCGAACATAGAGGTCGTGAACCTGCACCCTTTCGACCTCATCTACGCAAAACGCCCCGCACACGTCTCGCTTGCGATGGAAATCGTCGGTGCTTCCGTGACGGAGCGGGTCTTCGCCGTGCTGGTGATGCTTGCGCTCGCGTGCGGAGTAGCTTTTCGGTTTGCCGGTTTGGACCATAAGCTCTATACCAACGACGAAGCCACGACCTCGGTTCATGTCAGCGGCCATACTCTGGCCGATTATCTGGCTGCCGCCGCTGCCGGGCGGATAAGGACGGCAGCGGACGCACTGCGCTACCAGCACGTCGATCCGACCACCGGGATCGGCGATGTCGTGCGCTCGCTTGCCGTCGAGGACCCGCAGCACCCGCCGCTGTTCTACATGCTCGAACGCGGCTGGGAAGGGCTCGTCGGTGGGTCGGTTGCCGCACGGCGCTCGCTGCCGGCGCTCTTCGGTGTGCTCGGGATCCTGGCCGCGTTCGCCTTCGGCCGCACGCTGCTCGATTCGCGGCGCTATGGGCTGGTGTTGGCGGCCCTTGTCGCCGTCTCACCCTTTCACATCATCTACGCCCAGCAGGCGCGCGAGTATAGTCTGTGGACGGTTTTCGTGTTCGCGAGCAGCGCGGTGCTGTTGTGCGCCGTCCGTCGGTCGCCGGATGCGCGGCTCTGGGCTGCGTTCGCCGCCCTGACGGCGGCCGGTCTCTATACCGACGTTCTCTATTTGTACACCCTCATCGCACAGGGGCTCTACGTCGTCGTCGCGTACCGGCGCGACCTTCGTAGCGGCGGGCTGCCCTTCGCCGGCGCAGCAGCGCTCGGCCTCGCCGCCTTCGCGCCGTGGCTTGCGACCTTGCTCGGCCACGCCGGGATGGTGACGAACAACGCATACCTCGGTGCGCCGTTGCCGCTCCGACTACTCGGGCTCAAATGGCTCTTCAACCTCGGAGCGGTGTTCTACGATCTCGACTTCGTCTGGCATCCAAGCGCGCTCGTCGTGCTGCCGATCCTGGGGCTCGCGGCCTTCGGCATCGAGCGACTCCTGCGTTGCCGGCCTTGGGTAGCCGGGTACGTGCTCGCGCTCGGGCTTGCGACGGCGGCCGCCTTCCTCGTGCCCGATCTCGTTCGGCACGAGAGCCGCTCGACGGCCGCGCGTTATCTGATTCCGACCTGGATCGCGCTCGAAGCCGTCGTGGCCTTCGCGGTGTGGACCTGGCTGCGTAGCGCCAAGCGCGGTGCCCGGAGTGCCGGAGTCGCCGTCTTCGCATTGCTGCTGGGCTGCGGCATCGTCTCGGGTGCGTTCTCGGCGACCCGCGAGGCGTGGTGGGGTGACGGCAGCGTCGCGCCGATCGGCCCGATCGCGCGCATCGTCCGGACCGCGCAGCCGCCCGTTACGGTCATCTTTCGCGACGATCAGCCGATCTGGAACTTTGCACCGATGGAACTTGCGAATGAAGTGCCCCCCGAGACCCGCCTGCAGTTCTTGACCAACGACGCGCTGCCCGCAGTCGAGTCGGCCGAGGGAACCGAGCTGCTGCTCGACCCTAGTGCCCGCCTGCGCGAAGCGCTCATGGCGCGCGGAGCGCGCCTGGACGTGCTCTATGCCGAAGAGGCCACCGGCGGGAGCGACGACCTTGGGGTGCAGCGCCGTGAAGCCTCACGCGCCCGCGCCAAACGCGGCGTCGTCGACATCGCCGGCTCGCTTTGGCTCGTTAGCTCACCGAAAGATGTACGATGAAACTGAGCGGTGGTTTCGGAGAAGGCGTGCTCGCAGCGGCGACGCGGTGGCTCGGACCTCGACACTATGACTACGCTGACAACGATCCGTACACGACGTCTCGTCTGCGCATGTATTTCGGGGAAACGACCTTACGCGGGCTCGCCGGGCAACGGGTCATCGACTTCGGGTGCGGGTATGGTGCCGACGCCGTCGCAGTCGCCCTCGAAGGCGCGCACGCCGTCGTCGGCGTCGACGTTCAGGAGCCCCGGCTCGACGCGGGCCGCCGCTGCGCTGCAGACCACGGCGTCGCCGACCGCTGCCGGTTCGTCAATGCGGCGACCGATTCCGAGGCCTATGCGGCGCTCGGCGAGTTCGATGCGGCGATTTCCATTGACGCTTTCGAGCACTTCGCCGACCCAAACGCCATGCTCGCCGAGATGCGGCGACTGCTCCGCGTGGGCGGCCGCGTACTCATTTCGTTCGGACCGCCGTGGAAGCACCCATACGGCGCGCACTTGGACCACTTCAATCGTATGCCGTGGCTCCACTTCGTGTTTTCCGAGCCGACGATTTTAAATGTGCGCAAGCGTTACTTCGACGACGGCGCGACCCGTTTCGAGCACGTCGCCGGTGGCCTCAACCGTATGACGGTTGCACGTTTCGAGCGAATCGTCGCTGACAGCGGCTTTCGGGTCGTCGCGCTCGATCCGATTCCCATCCGTAAATTGCGCCCGCTCGCCCGGCACCGGGCACTACGCGAATACGTTACGAGCATGGTCCATGCCGAACTGGAGAAACGATGAGGGGCAGGTCGACGCCTCCCCCAAAAGGCCCTATCGCAGGGGAGCGGATGGGTCTCGTTCGGATCAGCTCCCGCACCGTACGCTTACCAGTGAGCCCTCACATGCGTTTTCCTTTTGATCGAACGGCTCTGGCCGTCCTCATCGCCTCGTCCCTGTGCTGCTTCGCCGTGGTTCCTGCGCGCGCGACCTCGAGCGACTATCGCATCCACTCCGGCGACGTTCTCGACGTGACGGTCTACGGGGAGCCGACGCTCTCGCAACCGACGCTCAAGGTGCTGCCCGGCGGCACGATCGTCGAACCGCTGGTCGGTTCGGTCGCGGTCGGTGGACTGACGACTTCGCAGGCGGGACTCGCCCTCGGACGGGCGCTGACCCACTATTTGCGGCACCCCAAAGTGACGGTGGCCGTGGCCCAGGTCGGCCCGGTCGACGTCTATGTCCTCGGCAACGTGAAGTTGCCCGGCAAGTACACGCTCGAGCCCGAGAGCCGCATCATGGACGCGCTGGCCGCCGCCGGAGGCCTCGGTCCGACCGACGGCGATCTGCCGGACGCCCGGGTCTCGCTCGACGGCGACGTCACGAACGTCTCGCTCGAGAGGCTCCTGCACCAAGGTGATCTCACGCTCAACAAACGTGTTGCGAACGACATGGCGGTTTACGTCGTATCACCCAACACGTTCAACGTCCAGGTCTTCGGCGCGGTCGACAAGCCGGGCGACGTGACGATGCACGAAGGCGACCGGCTGTTGCAGGCAATTGCGCGTGCCGGTGAAGGCGCCAACACCAACGCCGATCTCAATCGCGTGGTGCTGCGGCGTGCGGGCGCCGATGGTAAAGTATCGAGCGAAACGGTCAACCTGTACTCGATCTACGGCAAGAACGGCGATCCGTCCAAGGATGTGGCGCTCGCGAAAGGCGATACGATTTACGTGCCGCAAGGCACCGGCCGGCGCGACACGGTCTCGCCGCTTACCGGGCTGCTCTACACGCTGCTCCACATTTAGCCGATTTCTGTAGCGATGCTCAATCGACACAACGGCCTCGTCCCTGCCCCCGGCAACAATGCGTTGATGCCGAGTGGCGAACTGCCGCACGAAACGCTCGTCCACGAGGTCGACATCGGTCGCTGGTGGCAAGCGCTCGTGCGCCGCCGGCTGCTCTTCGCCGCTATTTTCGGCGGCTTCGTGCTGTTCGTGGCAATCTTGACCCTTGCGCAGCCGAAGACGTATACGACCTCGACGAAACTGATTGCCGGTAGCTCGAGTGCCGACAACTCGGCGCAGCCGGGCGCGGGCAGCGATCTTCCCGCGCTCAACGCTCTCAATGCAACGAGCGGCGTGCAGACGGCCGAGACCTACGCGGAACTGATCCAAGAACCCGCCGTCGCCCAGCAAGTCGCACGCGATCTCAAAATTGCCGATTCGAACGCTCTGTCGGCCGCGGTGTCGGTCAAACCCGTCAGCGATACCTCGATCCTGACGATCTTCGCGACTTGGCGTAATCCGACGCTCTCAGCGCAGATCGCCAACGACTTCGCCCGCGTTTTCGTCGCACACGAGCGTGAGCTCGTCGCTCAGCAAGCCGATGCGGCACTCGCGTTTTTGCAAAACGAACTACCACAAGCCGAACAGAACCTGCGCTCGTCGCAGGAAGCGCTTTCGGACTATCAAGCGCAGGTCGGCATCGCCGATCTGCCGACGCAGACGCAGAACGACATTACAAGCGCCGCAGCACTCGACGCCAAAGCCCAAGCAGTCGAACTCGACGGTCGGCAAGCTGCCGCACAGCTCGGGGCCGTTGAAGCGCAACTTGCGCGCACGCCCGAGACGATTCTCGTCTCGCAAAATCAAGCTGCCAATCCCGTTTCCGGGCAGCTCGACACGCAGATTGCGACCTTGAAATCGCAGCTGAGCGCTGCGCGTCAGCAGTACACCGATGATTATCCGACCGTCGTGTCGCTCAAAGCGCAACTGACGCAAGCGGAGCGCGCGGGCAAGTCACAACCGCGGCAGGTGATCGCCGGAACCCAGACGGGACCGAACCCCGTCTATCAGGCGCTGACGCAGCAGGCCGCGACGCTCGAGGGCCAGATATCGGCTGCGCAGGCGCAGGCCACGACCGTCGCCGGTCAGCGCCGCGCCGTTCAGCCCAAACTCGATCGTCTGCCGGAAGAGTCGCGCCGCATCGGGGAGCTGCAGCGCTCCGTCAAGGGCTCGCAAGACGTCTACGATGCTTTGCAACGCAAATATCAAGACGCAACGATCTCGAAGAACACCGCGCTCAGCGACGTGACGATCACGCAGCCGGCCGATGCGACCGTGTACACTTCGAAGCCGAGCATCGGGCTCAACCTTGCAATCGGCATCCTCGTCGGTCTCGCGCTTGCGCTTGGAACCGTATTCACCGTCGAATTCTTCGACGATCGCTTCCGGACTGAAGCCGACGTGGTCAACCGCTTGGGCCTGCCGGTGCTCGCGGCGATTCCGAGTTTCGACGAACGCGTGATGCTCAAGAACGCCGACTGGGTCAAGCCCCTCTCGGCCGAGGCGTTCTATCAACTCGTCGCGGCCTTACGCTATTCCTCGAGCGCGCCGCCGCGCGTTATTACGTTCACGAGTCCGGAGCAGGGCGACGGCAAATCGACCGTCGCCGTCAACACGGCGATCAGTCTCTCGCTCATGAAAGCCCGCGTGCTCGTGATCGACGCGGACCTGCGGCGGCCGAGCGTGCACACCAAGCTGTCGATCACGAACGAAAGCGGCCTTTCCGACGTGCTCGTCGGCGTAACGAAACTCGAAGACGCGATCAAGCCGACGGATCACGCCGGCGTCTCGGTGCTGACCAGCGGTCGCGCGGCACCGAATCCCGTCGGACTCCTGCAGAGCGCGGCGTTCGACCGGCTGCTCGAACGCGTGCGCACGGATTATGATTTCGTCATCGTCGACGGGCCGGCGTTACGCTCCATCGTCGACGGTGTTGTGCTCGGCGTCAAAACCGACGGCACGGTGCTCATCGTCAACTCGCAGAAATCCGACAGCCGCGCTGTCAACACTGCGCTCGCGAAACTGCGCAGCGTCGGTTCGGTAAATCTGATCGGCGTCGTGCTCAACGGGACTCGCCCCGATGCACGCGAACACAACGACTACTATTTAGGAGCCGGACAATCGATATCGCTTCCGATGAACTCGGGCGGCTAACGT